>Ga0123337_10004636_pt1 | contig 13901 bp, 13 predicted proteins | sample frozenSSSSmetaG_FD_89792 | JGI IMG/M metagenome (GOLD analysis project Ga0123337, IMG submission 89792) | Glacier valley bacterial and archeal communities from Borup Fiord, Nunavut, Canada, to study Microbial Dark Matter (Phase II) -... | ecosystem: Environmental > Aquatic > Freshwater > Ice >... | reverse complement strand
GATCCATTCGGTGAGGTTGTTATGGCCGTCTTTGTCCGGATCGGAGAGTATTCCATTCTGGCTAGTTTTTGCCAAATCGATACTGACGTAGTCCGAGTAGCGATTCATCACGATGACGGGAATCTGAAACTTCCGAGTGGAGGAATCATGGCTAATCGCGCTGTTCTGCAAGTCTCTTTCCAAATTGAGTTCCACCATGGCCCGTGTCCCTGACGGGAAAATCGGCGCAAGAGTGTATTGGGTTACATACGGACTGCTCAACAACAGCTTGGGAGCCTCTCCAGTTTCTAGATCCAAACGAGTTTCAAACTCAGGAAAGATCGTTGGCGTCTCAACCAATTTGGAATTTTCCGGATCAGCGGGTTCAACCAAAGCCTTGAGCGAGAAATAAAGTTTGTCCACTGAGGAATACACATTGGTAGGTCTCATGCCTGCCCATCGGATTATATTGGGCCGCAGGTAGCTGAGTTCGACGAAACCATCTTTGTTCCACTTATTCTCATTTACTTGGGTGAACTCGACTCCTTGCGGCGAGCGGTTGATTTCAGCGTAACCTTCCACCATTGGAAAAATCGTCGAGGATAAGGAAACAGGCCTGAAAGCGAATGGTGCTCCTGGCGCCACATATGTTGGGAAAACGTATTGGTAAACGCCTGGAACAACCTCACTCTTGAACCGCTCCCGTTGAGTCTTGTTATAAGTCCTGTTGAAGATATAACGGGTGATTTTGTATTCTTGAATGTCCGTCGTATTCAGGTTGTAATAAAGCGTTGCGCTGTCGTCCTTGAAGCCAGAGGAAGGCCTGGGCAACGCCGAGGCAGGTGCAGCATTGAGAGTGACAAACTGGGGTTTGAAGGGTTCAACCACGAAAGCAGGATTGAGAGTTTTGATCACCAGATAGGGTCGCTGGATGCTCGCTCCGTTAATATTTCCAGCGGTCAGGAACCCAGAAGTTCCTGGAGAACAGAGACCTCGGTAAAAACCGGGCGGAAAGTAATTCGGATCATTGCAGAAATAAATACTGTCTATGTTGCCATCGGTCATTTCGACTTCATAGGATCCGCCCTTGAAGTTCATCGCCTGCTTGTTTTGGCGGTAGGCTATCTTCGTCCTATTGTCTAATCGAGGTTGAGCGGCAACAGGCAGGGCTGCTGCTGCGACGATTCCCGAAAGGAGCGACAACAGGGGTTTTTTCGTCCGAAACATACTGGGAGGATGGTGCAGGGTCTTGGTGCTGACAAGGGGAATTTCGCAAGTTTTTGGGTAAATTTAAATTACTTTGTATTTACGAAATTATGATGGGACTTGGAACGACGAAGCCTGGTCCGGAGTCAGTTCAATGAACTGCCAAGGCAGGCCGTGGAGGTTGAGATCGGCCATGAAAAGGTCGGGATCCAACTGCTCGATATTCCAAACTCCGGCTTTGCGCCAAAGTTGCTCTAAAATTTGCTTCGCACCGATCATCGCGGGAACGCCGGTGGTGTAGGAAATCGCTTGGGAGCCGACTTCCGCGAAGCAGGCCTCGTGGTCGCAAATGTTGTAGATGTAGATCGCTTTCGGCTGACCATCCTTGATTCCGGTGATGACGTTACCGATGCAGGTCCTGCCTTTGGTGGACTGGCCGAGGTCGCCGGGATTCGGCAGGACGGCCTTGAGAAACTGGAGCGGGACGATTTCGACGCCGTTGTAAATGACCGGGTCGATCCGGGTCATGCCGACGTTCTGGAGCACTTCGAGGTGTTTCAAGTAGTTCGTGGAGAATGACATCCAGAATTGTGCGCGCTTGATCGTCGGGATGTGTTTCACGAGTGATTCGAGCTCCTCATGATACATGCGGTAGATTTCGTAGGTGCCGACGCCGTCCGGGCAGGTGAATTCCTGGTGTTTCGACATGGGCGGAGTTTCGACGAATGTTCCGTCTTCCCAATGGCGGCACTCGGCGGTGACCTCGCGGATGTTAATTTCCGGGTTGAAATTCGTGGCGAAGGCCTTGCCGTGGTTGCCGCCGTTCACGTCGATGATGTCGAGCGTGTGGATCTCGTCGAAATGGTGTTTGAGCGCCCAGGCGGTGTAAACATTGGTCACGCCGGGGTCGAAACCCGAGCCGAGCAGGGCGGTGAGGCCGGCTTTCTCGAATTTCTCCTGATACGCCCACTGCCACGAGTATTCGAATTTCGCGACGTCGAGCGGCTCGTAGTTCGCGGTGTCCATGTAGTCGCAGCCGGCGAGCAGGCAGGCGTCCATGAGATTGAGGTCCTGGTACGGAAGGGCGACGTTGATCAGCAGCTTCGCCCCGGTCTTGCGGATGAGCGCGGCGGTTTCCTCGGCGTTGTCGGCATCCACCTTGGCGGTGGCGATGCTGCGGCCGGTGCGCTTTTTCACTTCCTCAGCGATGGCGTCGCACTTTGAGAGGGTGCGGGAGGCGAGGGTGATTTCCCCGAAAACTTCGGGAACCATGGCGCATTTGTGGGCGACGACACTGCCGACCCCGCCGGCTCCGATGATGAGAACTTTGTTCATGAGATGAAAAGAGGCACAAGGGTTGAGAGAATCCCGGCCCGCTGGCAAGAAATTCCCCGTGACGATCGGGAATCTTTACCGGATTTTCCCGACAACTTTTCTGTCGCACGGCGTTTTCATCCCTGAAAGGCTGTCGCCAGACGAAAAAACAACCGTTCTTCATGAAAATTACCAACCCTTCCTCCAATCTCCGCCACAACGCTGGTTTCACTCTGCTTGAAATGGTCATCGTGCTCGGCATCATCGCCATGATCCTCGGTGGCGCGATCTTCGCCATGAAAGGCATTCAGGACGCTGCCAAGCTCAAGCAGGTGGACGCCGATTTCTCCAGCTACTCCAACGCGCTCTCCGCCTACAAACTCAACGCTGGCTCTTACCCCACCAGCCAGCAGGGCCTTAAGGCACTCGTCGAAAAACCCACCACCACCCCGGTCCCGCGCCGCTGGGTGCAGGTCATGACCAAAACCAACCCGGATCCATGGGGCAGCGATTACGGTTACAAGTTCCCGGGCAAGAAGCGGGCCAACGAATTCGAAATGACCAGCAATGGCCCCGACGGCTTAGCCAACAGCGCAGATGATCTCAGCAGTCAGGACGACTAAGCGCTCGCGCGGTTTCACGCTTCTCGAAATCGTCATCGTGCTGGCCATTGCGGCCATGGTCATGGGTGGCGCGGCGGGATTCATGGTCTACTCCTCGGACGAGCGCGCCTTGCGTGACGTTTCCGGGCGGATCGAGCTCCTCGCCAAGCGTGCCCGCACCACTTCCATTCTCCAACAGACGCCCTATGCCCTCGAATTCCGCCTCGGCATTGTCCGGATGCTGCCGCTCGCGGAAGCCGGGATCGTCGATAAAAAATATAGCAAAAAGGAAGTCCTCATCCAGTCCGTCGATGACGACCGCCAAGTGAATATCCGGCAGGACATGAGTCTTTCCATCCTCCGCTGGAATTCCGAGAAATGGCTGAGCACCGGAAAAGACTCCATCCACATCTGGCGCTTCGATCCGGACGGCCTCTGCGAACCAGTTTCCATCCGCCTCTCACTGGACAAAAGCTGGATGGAGGATTCCTACCACCCGCTCACCGCCACCATCCGGGATACCCAGCTCGAAGCCCGATGATCAGGACCGTCCATCACCCCAGGCGCGGATTTCTTCTCTTTGAGATGATTCTGGCGCTTGCGGTTTTCAGCATCGCCGCCACGGCGTTCGCGGTCGCGCTCAAGCGGATGGCCAACGTCGCCGCGCTGGCCCAGAGCGAGCTGCGGATCACCCGAATCCTCGACGGTGCGCTGAATGAAACGCTTTCCATTCCCGTGCTAGAGGAAGGCGTCACCACCAGCGAAGTCGGCGAGACCGGCATCGAGCTCGAGACCACCATCAAGCTGATGGACGATCTGGAAAACGAGGACGGCCTGCTTCTTCAGGAAATGTATTCCATCACCGTCGCCGCCAAGTGGTTTGAAAACGGCGCGTGGCAGGACCGCACCGTCGATACCTGGCGCTACGGCCGCATGTACCAGCCATGATCACGAACACCGCCAAACCACCGATCAAGGGATTCACGCTGCTCGAGCTCGTGATCGCGCTGGCATTGCTGGCGATGCTCGTCGGCATGGTTTTCGGCACCGCCCGCACCGCGCTGGCATTGGGGAACACCATCGTCGAAACGCAGAACGAGGAAATGCTCCATCAGGCGTTCTTCGAGCTGCTCACCCAGCGGTTTTCGTCACTCCCAGGAAATACCCGTCTCGATCTCAAGGTGCAGGACTCCGGTTCGCATTACATCTCGGATCTCACGCTGCAGAACGTCCCGCTCAGTTTCACCTGGGGTGGTCAGCCGCGGATTGCCAAGGCGGTCCAGCTTTCCACCGTGAAACGCCGCAGCGGCTACCTCGACATCGTCCTGCGGTATTACGAAAACGAAATTCTCGAAGGCTCGGCGTCCACTTTCAAAAAATCAGCCGGCGATGAAAAACCAATGGCGGAAATCGTCCTGTTGCAAGACGTGGCCTACTTCGAGTGGCGGGTCCTCGACAGCCGTTCGATGGAATGGCAATACGACTGGGACGTCCAAGGCCGGCTTCCCCTGCAAATGGAACTCACCATGGCCATCGGTGCGAAAGGCGAGGAAATCCGCCAGGTTTTCTGGGTGCCGCCGAAGCAGAATCCAGAAGTCGCCATCCGGCAGGCACTTCAACAAAGCGCCAGCGACGGCACCGGTCCCAACGGAGGAAACAATGGCGGCGGCCCGGGCGGCAATGGCGGTCCCGGAGGCGGAGGCCCCGGAGGCGGCGGTCCTCCAACAATCCATATCCCCAAACCATGAGAATCCCCATCACCAGCATCCGGAAGTCCCGTGGCGTCGCGCTGATGGCGGTGCTCTGGCTGATCGCAATCCTGTCGATGGCCTGCATGGTCTCGCTGCGGGTCATTTCCTTCGACATGGAGCTGGCGTCCTCGAAAATCCACGGCTCCCGCGCGCGCCAGGTGGCGGAAATGGGCATCGCCATCGGCTCGAATCCGGTCGTGAAGCCTTCTGATCCGATGCTCCGCCGCATGGACGAGGCGACCGGCGAGGGCTATGAGGTGAAGGTCATTTCCGAAGGCGGCCGTTTCAACATTAACTACCTCCTCCTCACCACCAAAGACAAACCGTTGCTGAAATCCATTTTTGTTGATTGGGGACTCGAACTGGATGACGCCCAGATGGTCACCGATTCGCTCGTCGACTGGGTGGACGCCGATGACGACGAGCAGCTCAACGGCGCGGAGAAGAAATTTTACGAAAAACAAGACCGCATCAACCAGCCCTTCAACCGACCGTTTTATGACCTCAGCGAGATGAGCCTCGTCCGTGGCATGGATCTGGTGGAGTCCGTCCGCCCGGATTGGCGCAACTGGTTCACCATCTGGAGCGGCGGCAAGCTCGACCTCAACGAAGCGTCTGCGGAACTCATCGCCGCTGCGGCGGAAGTCCCGGTCGATCAGGCCGATATCGTCCCGGAAACCGTCCGTGGCACCGATGGCGAGCGTGACACGACGGATGATGTTCCTTTTGACCAGAATGGTGTAACAACCGCGCTTGATCTTTTGGGCGTGGATGCAAATGGTCGCCCCGACATCGCCCAGCGGTTCACCGTCAACGACGCCACCACCCGCATCGAAAGCTTGGGCCAGGCGGAAGGCGCAAAGCGCAAAATCACCGTCATTGTCCGCAACCGCACCGGAAAACCGGCCCTCCTCGAACGCACTGAAGAAATCATCCCGTGAGCAAAACTACTGAAAACGTTCTTCTCGTCCCCGGCGAATCCGGTTGGGAAATCTGGACCGGCCAAAGCGCCACTGAATTCACGCTTCACAGTGCCACCTCCATCGAGCGTGCTGGCGATCTCACGGACATTCCGAATGGCGACCTGTTGCTGCTTTTCCCCGTGAAAGGCATCACCGCCGTGCCGATGCGCGTGGCCAGCGAGGACGACGCGCTTTTCCCGGACCTCGCAGCCCTCCATGCGGAGCGCCTCGGCCTGCGTCCGGACCCGATGGCCGGCCAGCTCACCGATATTTTTGTCATCGCCCGTGAGGCGGAAAACACCGCGCTCGTCTCGATCCTGCTGCGTGCTCCCGGCGAAGGCGAAATGCCACCACGCGGGCCGAAGAGCTTCGACATTTCCCCGCGCGCCTATCCGCTGGCGGGCGAGACGATTGCCGTTTGGAAGGAATTCGGCCGCTGGGTTTTCGCACTCACCCATCAGGGAAATCTCGTTTACTGCCAGGCCACCTCGGTCGGTTCCGGCAGCCCGGACGACAATCTCACCCGCGAAATCCGCCTCGCGCTTATGCAGCTTTCCATGCAGGGCCTGGAAATGGAACCCAGCCGCATCGTGTTGTGGACGAATACGCCGGAAGTCAGCCACGCCGCGCTTTCCTCGGCGTTCAGGCTGCCCGTCGAGGTTTCGCCGCGTCCTGCGCCGGTGCTGCCGTCGCCGCTCAGCAAGCTCCTGCCCGCCGACGTCCGCGCCGCCCGCCGCGAGGCCCGCAAGCGCCAGAACATCATGATCGGTGCCGCCGCCGTCGCTCTTTTCTATGTGGGGATCATCGGTTGGTTCGGCTACGGACTTTGGAAAGACAATAAGGAAACCAACACCCTCCTCAAGCAGGCCGCCGCCGCCGCTCCGGACAGCGAGGCCTACTCCCAGCACATCGCCAAGTGGGACGAACTCGCCCCCGCCATCGACATCAAGAATTCCCCGGTGGACATCCTCAAGCGCGTTGCCGACAGCATCCCGCCCGACAGTGGCCTGCGCCTCCGCACTGCCGATATCAGTGCCACCGAGCTCAAGCTCATGGGCGAGGCTCCGCAATTGGAAGCGACCAACGGCTTCAGCCTGAAACTCACCAAAAACACCGACCTCGCCCAGTTCTCTTGGCAGACTCCCGAGTCCAACCAATCCACCCGGGGTTGGGAATTTGTCTATACTGCGGACATTCCGACCGTCGAAGGCACACCCTGATTTTTTCCGCTCACCGACAAAATCCTACCGCCACGGCATTTAAAAGTCAGCGACCCGCATCTTTCCCAGCACTCTTCTGTATTTCCCAATGTCTCCCCGTGAAAAAAAACTTCTCATCTTCTTCGCCGTAGCGGGCTTCGCTGTGATCAATTTCCTAGGCATCGGCTTCTATAACAAGAAGCGTCTCGAAGTCACCAACCAACGCGAACTGGCCCGTCAGAAGCTGGAAATGGCCCATACCATCAGCAACAGCCGCGAGCAGGTCACCGATGAGATGGACTGGCTGGCCGAGCACGAGCCGAAGCCCATCGCCAATCAGGACGTCCAGACCCAGCTCCAGAAGCTCACGGAAAAGGAAGCCCAGGCCGTCGGCCTCACTATCAAGACCCAGAAGCCCCTGCCGACGGATTCCACCGGCCGCTACTACCACCGCGCCAAGATCCAGATCACCGTCAGTGGCAGTGAGGAAGCTCTTTATCGCTGGTTCGACCGCCTCAACATGCCGGACCAGTTCCGCATTGCCTCGCAGATCCGCTTGTCGCCCAACCAGCAGGACGACACCAAAATCGACTGCACCGCCACCATCGAGCAGTGGTTCGTGCCCGCCGCGCCATCCGCCTGAACCGCCCGAAATCCGCGATCATGAAAACGACCCTCACTTTTCTCTCCTGCGCTGCCTTCCTCATCGGATCGGCCGCTGCGGATGTGCCGAAGAAAATGCCGATCGGCCGCTACTCCGGACTTTGGATGAGTTCGCCGTTCACTTCGAAGCCGCCGCCGGCCACTCCAATGGTCGAGGGAAATCCGTTGGAGGATTACGCTCTCATCGGCGTTTCTCCCATCGCCGGTGGCTACCGCGTCTCCCTCATCAACAAGAAAAAACCGGAGGAGCGCCTGCTGGTGGATTCGGACAATCCAGCTTCCAAGTTCAAGATCCTCAATGTCACCCGGAAACCCGGCGATCCGCTCGGCACCGTCGTCCGGCTGAGTACCGGCACGGTGACCGGCACTGTCACTTACGACGAAAAACTCCTCACCCTGGCCGCTCCTGCGGCCAAAGCAGCGCCCCCGCAGCCCGGCCAACCGCCGATGCCCGGCGTGATCCCCGGCCAACCCCAGATGCCGAACAACCCGATCCGCCAACCGCGTCCGCGCGTCGTGCCACCGCCTGTTCCCCAAGCCGCGCCGGGAGTGCAAGGGCAGCCACAACCCCAGCAAATCCCCCAAGTCCAGCAAGGACAACCTGCCCAGCAATCCGAAATTCGCCCGTCGCACCGCCGCAACTGATTCTCCAATCTGATTTTCCACTCATTTCTCCATGTCCGTTCCACGCTCCATCACCCTCCTGCTCCTCGGCATCGTTTCCGTGGCGTCCGCTCAGAGACCCGTCCCTGCTCCTCCAGGCGTTCCTGTTCCCGGAAATGCTCCGGCTCCAGCCGCCGGCGTCCCCGCCGAACAGCCTCCCGGCGTCCCGGTCGTCAACCCGGCCCCGACTTTGGGAGAAACCAAAATCACCGAGCCCATCGAGGAGCCAAAGCTCAGTGGTGAAGCGCTTGCCGGACTTTATCGGAAATATACAGGCCGCCGCGTGATCCCCACCAGCGCCGCTTCCACCGCCGAGTTCCGCTTTGTCCAGGACGCCAGCCCGAAAGACCCTCTCACCTACGCCCAAGCTGCGGAGCTCCTCAAGGTCGCCGCCACCTTGGAAGGCTTTGTGTTCGTCCCCCACGGCTCGAATCCGAACCTCGACATCCTCACCGCCAACGGCGGCGTCCGCCCCCCCGCTGTTGGTGTGGCCATCTACAATGAAAACGACACGCTGCCCGAGGGCGATGCCGTCGTGTCCTACGTTATGAACCTCAGCTACATCAAGCCAGCCGAGGCCGTGAACACCTTCACCCAGATCATCGGCCAGTTCGGTGCCTATGGTTCCATCGCTCCGGTGGCCAATGCCTCCGCCATCGTCATCACGGAGAACACCACCCTCATCCGCAAGCTCATCGACCTCAAAAAGGAAATCGACAAGCCGTCCTCGCAGGTCGGCACCCGTTTCATCAAAGTCCAATACGCGGACGTCACCGAGATCGCCACCACCCTGACCGAGCTCCTCACCGCCCAACAATCCGCCCAGACCACCGCCGGGATCCAGCGCTCTGACAACGGTGCCGCAGCGGCAGCCGGAGCACCCCCGGGCGCAGCCCCAGCCGCCGGTGGCGGCGGCAGCGGCGAAAGCACTCCCGTCCAGATCATCCCGGACCCGCGCACCAACCGGATTTTCGCCATGGGCCGTCCGGTGGACCTGCTTTTCGTCGAAGGTCTCGTCCGCGAGTTCGATGTGGAAACCAGTGAGAAAAACTTCCTCCGCCGCAAGCTCAAGTTCCTCACAGTTTCCGAGTTCCTTCCCGTCGCCGGAGACGCCCTCACCCGCGCCTTCAGCGGCACAGGCTCCGGCAGCGGCGGCGGCGGCGGCACCCAGGGCGGTGCCAGCGGCGGCAGCACACCCCAGCAGAGCACCCGCAGCACCGGCGGTGCCCAGGGCGGCGGCGGCCGCCAGGCTAGCAGATCCGGTCGCAGCAGCGGCTCCAGCAGCGGCTCCAGCAGCGGTTCGAGCAGTGGCCTCGGAGGCGGCAGCAGCGGTTTCGGCGGCGGCGGCGGTAGCAGCAGCGGCGGCGGTTCCGGCGGCACCGGTTTGAGCGATCCGAACGTCAGCTCAGCTCCAGAGTCGGTCCTCGTCGGACGCACGCTTCTCGTAGCGGACAATATCACGAACTCCATCGTCGTCCAAGGTCCTCCCTCAGGATTGGAAATCATCGAGCGCCTGCTGGACCAGATCGATGTGAAACCGGATCAAGTCATGATTTCGACCGTTATCGGCCAGCTCACGCTCGATGATTCCACCAAATTCGGCTTAGATTATCTGAGCTTGGGTGGTGACGTGATCGGTGGGGCCGGCGGTGGACTTCGCAAACTCATAACGACGCCAGAGTCTGGCACGCCTGGCAGTGCTGGATTTGTTCCGGCAAAAACAGGAAATTTTGACAGGGGCAGCCTGTCGGGTTCCGGCCTCCGGGTTTACGGCAAAATCGGCAACAATATGAGCGTTTATTTGGAAGCCCTGCAGTCGAACAGTGATTTCACCGTCCTCTCTCGTCCCAGCATCTTCACCTCGAACAATCAAAAAGGCACCATCTCCAGTGGTGAGCGCATTGCAGTTCCAACTGGCAGCAACAACAGCGGCAACTTTTCCAGCACCAACATCGAGTATCAGGATGTGGTTTTGAAATTGGAAGTCGTCCCATTGGTGAACTCCGACAACGAGATCACCATGCAGATCAGCCTCCTCAACGACGAGCAAAACGGCACCCAGAAAATCGAAGGTGTCGGTGACGTGCCGAAGATTACCACCCGCGAGATTCTCACTACGGTGACAGTTCCAAACAACGAGACCATCGTTCTCGGTGGATTGATTGTCGGCAGAGGCGGCAAGAGCAAGAGCGGCATTCCCATCCTCTCCAGCATTCCCTACATCGGAGGACTGTTCGGGAGCACTACCGACACCAAAACCCGCAGCGAGCTGATGGTCTTCATGCAGCCGTCCATCGTGAAAAACGACCGCTCACTCAATGCCGTGCAAGCGGACATGGACCAGCGCTACAAGGTCTCCCCACGGACCCGCGAATTTGCTGATGGCCCCGGTGTCCTACCCCCGATGGACGCCATCCCCACTAGCGACAAGGGCGGCAGCAGAAAACAGACCGCCCCACTTCCACCGTTTGAAGATCCGGTTCCGCCAAGCATGAAACGCACGATCCGTCCACTTCACCGCCAGTGATGGGGCGCCGCAATAAATTTTGGATTTTTTTGAACACTGCGAATACCCGGATGTCCAAGTCCTCTGAAGACCGCACGCAAGTTCGCGTTTTCATGTAAGGGTGAACAGCAGTTGTCAGCCTCATACGGTTCGCGGATAAAACCGCGGGTGTGTTGAAGTTGTTCAGCTTGGCCGCCGGGGTGGGTGCCCCGGCGGCCTTTTTTTGTCGTGATACAGACATTCTTGTCTGTTCTTTCACAAGCCTCAGCCACCCGAAGAACAGACAAGAATGTCTGTATCACGCCTTTACTGAAGCAATTAATAGACGTCGCGCAGGTAGCGCTTCTCCTTCTTGATCCGCGCGATGTAGGCGGCGGCTTCCTCGGGAGCCAGCTTGCCGTGGATTTCGGCCACCTTGAGCAACGCCTGATCGACGTCTTTCGCCATGCGGGAAGCATCGCCGCAGACATAGAATGCCGCGCCGTCCTGGAGCCATGACCAGAGCTCGGCTCCTTGTTGCTCCATCAGGTTCTGCACATAGACTTTTTCCTTCTGGTCGCGGGACCAGGCGAGGTCGAGTTTCGAGAGCGTACCGTCTGCCTGATAGGCCTCCAGCTCGTCCTGGTAGAGGAAATCGGTGGCGCTGTGGGGATTGCCGAAGAACAGCCAGTTTTTTCCCTTCGAGCCCGTCGCCTTGCGTTCTTCGAGGAAAGCGCGGAACGGTGCGATACCGGTGCCGGGGCCGACCATGATGACCGGCGTCTCGCTCGTCGCAGGCAAACGGAACGCGCTGTTGCTGTGGACGAAAACCCGTGGCGTCGCGCCATCGCCGAGGCGGTCCGCGAGGAAGGTGGAGCAGATCCCGCCACGTTTGCGGCCGTAGCTGTTATACCGGACGATGCCGACGCAGAGATGGACCTCGCCGGGATGCGCGCGCGGGCTGGAGGCGATGGAATAGAACCGCGGCTGGAGTTTCTTGAGCACGGAGACGAACTCCTCGCCATCGGAAAAATCCGCCGGATGATCGACAACGAGATCAATCAGATCGCGTCCCCAACAGAAATCGTCCCATGCCTTCTTGTCATCCGCCGCGACGAGCGAGCGGAGGAAGGGAGAACCGCTTTTCACCTGCCATTTCTGGATCAGCGATTTGTTCAGCGAGCCGATGTCATAATAACGGATCAGCGCCTCGCGAAGCGGCACCTCGCCGCCGTCCGGTGCGGGCACCGTGCCAGCCTTAAAGGGCAGGTTGGCGATGATTTCGTCCACCACGTCGGCAGGGTTGAGCGGATAGACACCGAGCGCGTCGCCAACTTGGTATTCGAGCCCGGAGCCTTCCAGCGAGAGCGCCACGTGATGAGTCTGCTTGTCGCCGGGACCGTTCAGATTGAAATTCGCAACGACCGCGGAAGGAAAAGGATTGGCCTTGGAATAACCCTCGTCAGCGGGATCCAGCGTGGCGGTTTCTCCTGCGGGAATCACTGCTCCGGCTGGTGCGAGCGTGGCCACGACGCCGCCGGACCATTCGGCAAACGGCGCGTCCGCCTCGACGTCCACGTCCACCCGGGAATAGATGCGGTTGGCCCCCAGAGCGGCGAGGCGGGTGTCGAACTCGACGCCGCATTTGCAGAAATCCGGGTAGCTGCTGTCTCCAAGCGCCAGAACGGAATACGAGACACCTTCCAAACGTGGCGCGGCGTCGCTCATCAGCCAGCCGTGCAGCTCCGCCGCAGTGTCGGGAGGTTCGCCATCGCCGTAGGTCGAGGTGATGATGAGCAGGTTTTTTTCCTTGGGCAGGCGATTGCGGTCGTACGCCGCCATGTCGTGAAGCTCGGGCTCGAAATTCCCCTTCTTGAGGTTTTTCACGAGCTTCTTGGCGAGGCCCTCGGCGGTTCCCGTTTGCGAACCGTAGATCACGGTGACTGGAACGGACGGCCCCGAGAGAGCCTCCGCCTGATTCCTCTGAGCCAGCGCTTTGGTCAGAAAATCGTTGAGCCAGGCGCGCTGCTCCGGCGTGAAGGGAGCGTCATTGGGAAGTTGAATCGGGAAGACCATTGCTCTGAGAGGGACAAAAAGACCCAACCGCTGTCGGGCGGCGAAACCTGTGTGCGGTCGGGTTGCCGATCAAGCCTGATTCATGCCAAGATCATGAGATTCACTCATGAGTATTTCAGCTTTTTTGATGGGTCCAATTCGAAATCCATCGCGAAATGTTCACTCGTATTCGGCTTGAGGTGCTTCTCGACGAATTTGAAATAATACGAATCGTCGAGCGTCACCCGCAGCTTTTCGAGCGAGTCCACCTCGATCGAGAAAAAGAACTGCCACTGTGATCCGGCATCGATGTTTCGCCCGGATCTCACGCTCAGGACTTCCGGAATCTTGAGCAGCAGGCTGCGGCTGGTCCGCACCAGTTCCTCGACGGTGGCCGCGTCCACCTCCGGCTTGAGCTGGAAGTAAACGACGTGATGGATCATCGGAGGACGCTCAGGATTTCCAGTTCAACGCGCCTTTTTTCAGCGCGTAAACATAGGCGAAAACCAGGATCCCGGCGAAGCCCGCCATGCTGACCAAGGCGATCGGCCCGTCTGCGATGAGGTCGCGGAACTGCACCGCCCACGGATACATGAAAACGACCTCGATGTCGAATATGACGAACAGCATCGCCACCAGATAGAATTTCACCGAAAACCTGGGAGAACCCTCGCCGATCGGCAGCATGCCGCACTCGTAGGCGCTGTCCTTGGTCTTGTTCGTCTTACCGGAGCGGCCGAAAATGATGCTGGAACTCAACACCGAGACAGCGAATCCAATGGCGATGAGCACTTGGAAAAGAACGGGGAGATAATCTTGTGGCATGGTGGATTGATAGGCTGGCGCGGCTGTCTTAGAGATCCACGCGGGTCATGGGTAGAAAAAAAACCCGCGTCCTCATCGGGCGCGGGTTTTTTTCAGAGAATCAATCAGAATCAAGCGTCCTCTTGTGCGGCAGCTTCCTGGGCTGCTGCATAAGCGCTCGATGCTTCGTGAACGCGGGCGGTTCCCTTGTATTCCTT
>Ga0123337_10004634_pt1 | contig 13902 bp, 12 predicted proteins | sample frozenSSSSmetaG_FD_89792 | JGI IMG/M metagenome (GOLD analysis project Ga0123337, IMG submission 89792) | Glacier valley bacterial and archeal communities from Borup Fiord, Nunavut, Canada, to study Microbial Dark Matter (Phase II) -... | ecosystem: Environmental > Aquatic > Freshwater > Ice >... | reverse complement strand
TTTAGGTAAATGTGATTTTCCAGTTTTCTAGAAAATCACAAAGCCTTTGTGACTCAAATGGTAGATGGTAGTCTTGCTAGCAGCCGCTACTTCGGCTATAGGTATTATTGAAGGGCAAGTCTACTAATGTTTACAGCCACCTTCCTTATGGTGATGTTCATGACTCTTAACATGACCGTGGGAGCAGTTTTGCAAATCTTGCTTCATAAGATTTTTGCTGATTTCCTGCAAGGATTCGTCCACAGGCTTTAAGCCAATCCAAGCATCAATCTTTTCTGCATCAAATCCTACCTCACGGCGTTCGCCTATTTCTAACAAAGGACGGCGAATTAACAGTGGTTCTCTGAGCATCAGCCCCAAAGCGGTATCTGCATCAATTTTTTCAGGAACCACCTCACCAGATTTTACCTTGGGGGAGGAACGATTAAACCATTCGGCTACGGGGCGATCGCCAAAAAATGAACGCAACCGCTCAACTGTCCAAGGTTCTGTTAGCAGGTTGTATGGTATCACCTCATGACCAGCAGCTGTGAGCAAAACTTTTTGCTTAGTACCACCTTGACAGCCTGGCTTGCTATAGAAAATTACTCTTGCCATTTAACTATCTCCTAATTACTCAATTGTTTGTAATTGGTGCTTTAGCGCTAAAGCACCAACTCCGAGCCGATGAAATCAATCCTGACGATTCCTAATTAAAAATTCCTAGCCTTCTGGGTAACTGTGTCAAACTCAAATCTCTGTTTTGGATCAGTTTCACCGTAAACATTAAAAGTCACAGTTGGCTCATCACCTACTGCTTCTACAATGTGAATTGCATCGGGAGTGAAGCTAATAATATCCCCTGGAAATAGAGTTACCTCTCCCGTCGGTTCAATTTTGTCCTGAAAATCTGAGCTATGGGTGCGTCGCCAAAAAGTATTTTTTTCTTGACCTTTTAACACTGCCACTATTCCCCACGTCCCATGATTATGAATAGTTGATCGGGTTCCCGGTGCAAATGTTACTGTTTGCACCGTCAACGGAAAACCCAATTCTTCGTATAGGAGTAAAACAGAGATTCCCGTTTTGGGCGAAGGCTCTAAATATTGACTTCCCACCCAGTAGGAATTTACAATCAAGCGCCTTACTAGCATTCGGATTTCTGGTAGACGAGTGGCTTGGTCATCCCCACTATTAAGAACATCTTCTAGTTCAGTTAAAAACCGATAAAGACGATAATTCTCTCTCAATAAATCCCATGTTCTCACAGATTTACAGGCTTGATACTGACCATCCCCTGTTACCAGCAAATCCCTACCTTTCATAACTTTTAAATTGATAGGGGATAAGATTGGATCACAATCAGCTGAGAGATATTAGGAATACTGCTCAGATGAAGTTTATTAGGTATGGTGACAGTAGGGAAGATAGAGTTACTATTAGTAGCCGATCCCCACAGAGAGTTAGAGGAATATGATCTAGTAGATAACAAATTGTTCATGATGCTCACCTTGATTCTTGAGTAATTAATCATCATCTTCTTCTGCTGGACGTGTCAAAATATCCAGGAGAATCCCGGCACCAAAATCATTCTTTTCGTCTATCTCTTTGACTTTAGTGCTGATTTCTTTTGCTTGCTCTATCGCTCCTAACTTTGCTAGTACCAACCCAGAAGCGGCATAAGCAGTCAAGTACAATCGAATTTGTGGGTCTTCTTTGCGATTTACTAATATAGGCTTAAGTCGCTCCCAGTCATCAGGAAGTTTTTCTGCTTCTTTAATTTTATCTAATAATTTGACTGTTGTTTGCCAAGCAAGAGAATAATTATTTTTATAATAGAAAAATCTATATGCTGCTACCAAGACATCTGTATTTTCACCAGTTTGGTCTAAAGCTTGTTGAATATATTTTTCCGACTCTGATGTATTTTCCCAGGTTTGTGCAGCTAAAATTAATAAACTTTTGATGTCATCTGGAACCTGGAACCATGAGAATTTGTTGGGTTCAACTTGCATAATAAATTTATTGGGGAGTGGGGAAGGTGGGGCCCCCTCTGGGGATAAGGGGTAATGGGGAATGGGCAGTAGGGGGTAGGAATATTCACTACTCCCTACTCCCCACTCACTTTTAAAACAACGTGAGAACGTACACTAAGGTAAATAAAACAATCCAGATAATGTCTACGAAGTGCCAGTAAATTTCTGTCATTTCGATGAAAGTATGATTTGTTGCAGAATATTCACCGGGACGACGCGATCGCCACAATACACGTAATATCAATAACAGTCCGATAAAAACGTGCAAACCGTGGAACCCAGTCATGATATAAAAGCAGTTGGCGAAGACGTTGGTAGTCAGTCCGTATCCTAAAGTTGAGTACTCATAAACCTGACCACCTAAGAAAATTGCACCCATGATTGCAGTAATTGCATACCACAGTTGCATTCCCTTGAGGTTATTCTTTTTAATCGCCGTATCTCCGAAGTGAATCACGAAACTACTAGACACCAAAATAATGGTGTTAATCGTCGGCACAAGTAATTCTACTTCACTTCCTTCTGGAGGCCAAACGGCTGTAGTACTTCGGAAAAACAAATAAGTGGCAAAAAATCCTCCAAACATCAGAGATTCAGAGGCGAGAAAGGTCAACAGTCCCCAAACTCTTAAATCTGGATGTTCTTCGTGTCCTGCACTGTGATCTTCGCTTGTCGTTGTAGCTATAGTCATAGATTTTTTGACAATATTATCTGTTGTGGAAGCTTGAATAAAGAATGAAGTGTGAAGCGGCAAAATTTTCATTCCTCATCCAAAATCCTTATTTAACCGGACTCTTCACTTGTTCATGAATTCTCAAAATTCCAAGTTTCGAGTTCCAAGCTCCGAGTTTCAAGTTCCAAGCTCGAAGTTTCAAGTTCCAAGCTCGGAGTTTTGAGTTCCAAGCTCGGAGTTTTGAGTTCCAAGCTCGGAGTTTTGAGTTCCAAGCTCGAAGTTTCGAGTTCCAAGCTCGAAGTTTTGAGTTCCAAGCTCGGAGTTTCAAGTTCCAAGCTCGAAGTTTCGAGTTCCAAGCTCGAAGTTCCGAGTTCTCAAATCAAATGACCAGAAATTGCAGTCACCTTAAGAGCGATCGCAGTACTCACTTTACTAATTAAGCAGTAGCTTCCGGCGTTGCAGATGGCTGTATTTCAGTGCTATGACCATGACCGTAGTCATAAGGCCCATGAGTTACAATCGGCAACACTTCCCAGTTTTCAATTGCGGGTGGTGAGCTAGTTGTCCATTCTAAAGTCAAAGCTTGCCAAGGATTATCACCTGCCAAGGGACCTTTAAGCCAACTGTAGATCATGTTGATGGCAAAAGGAATTACCGATATCCCCAAAACAAATGAACCAAAGGTACAAATCTGATTGAGGTCGATAAATTGGGGGTCATACATTGCCACTCGTCGGGGCATTCCTTTTAAACCCAACTCGTGCATGGGTAAAAAGGTCAGATTAGTGCCGATGAAAGTAAGGGCAAAGTGAATGCGTCCCCAGGTTTCATTCAGCATTCGTCCGGTCATTTTGGGGAACCAGTGATAAATACCGGCGTAGATGCCAAACACGGAACCGCCAAACAGAACGTAGTGAAAATGTCCGACAACATAATATGTGTCGTGGACGTGAACATCAAAGGGGGCTGTTCCCATTGTCACACCGCTTAAGCCGCCCATGACAAACATCGACAACAAGCCAATGGCGAAAAGCATTGCACTGGTAAAGCGGATTTTACCACCCCAGAGGGTAGCAACCCAAGCAAAAATCTTCACGCCAGTCGGAACTGCAACTATGAGCGTAGAGATAGTGAAGAACATCCGCATCCAACCGGGTGTACCACTAGTAAACATATGGTGTACCCAGACGAACAAACCTACAACGCAGATTGCCACACTAGAGTAAGCGATCGCTTTATAACCAAAGATTGGCTTGCGGGAGTGAACTGGAATTACCTCCGACATAATGCCGAAGATGGGCAGAATCATTAAATATACTGCCGGGTGAGAATAAAACCAGAATAAGTGTTGATAAATTACAACGTTACCGCCTGCATCTGGTTTAAAGAAGGAGGTGCCAAAGTTGAGGTCAAACAACAGCAGAATTAAACCGGCTGCTAATACAGGTGTGGAGAAAAGTGCCAACAGGGAGGTTGCCAAGATTGCCCAGCAAAATAGGGGTACTTGATCCCATTTCATGCTGGGAACCTTCATCATCAAAATGGTGATCACAAAGTTCAGCGAACCCAAAATTGAAGAAGTTCCCACCAAAACGATCGCAAGTATCCACATAGTTTGAGCGATGGGTGCTGTCACCAAACTCAATGGTGGGTAAGCTGTCCAACCAGATTGCGAACCGCCAAAAATGAAACTACCTAAAATGAGCGCTCCTGCTGGTGGATTTAACCAAAAGGCGATCGCATTCAGCTTCGGGAAAGCCATATCCCTAGCACCAACCATCAATGGCACCAAATAGTTACCAAATCCCCCAATAGCGCTAGGGACAATCCACAGGAAGATCATGATCGTCCCGTGATTGGTCATGAAAGCGTTATACAGATTGGGGTCGAGGAAGTCTGCATCTGGTGTTGCTAATTCGACACGCAGAGCGATCGCCATCAGTCCACCGATGAGATAGAATACAAACGCTGTCACTAGTTATTGAATACCAATAACCTTGTGGTCAACATTAAATGTAAAATAGTCCTGCCATTTCCACGCCTGCGGATGGGAGGTGTGGCCAGCCACCATTTCCGATTTATTTTTTTCTGGTGGAGTATTCCGGGGAAATTCTACCTGCGTCATATTTTTTACCACTATGCGCGACTCTTGTACAGACGCGATTAATCGCCTCTCTACTTGACTACTGACTCTAGAGTTGCTGCACTAATTCCCAGATCATGGGTGTGGGGCGCGAGAAACTCTGATGTTGATAAGTCGGCTGGATTAATTGCAACAACTTGATTTAGGTTTTGCTGTTGAGCAATCTGATTTTCTGTCCGCCAGCTATTATATTCTTCTGATGTGTGGACAATTACCTGTGTCCGCATTGAACCGTGATAACCACCGCATAACTCAGCACAAACTACGGGATATGTACCTGGTTTGGTGGCGACAAATCGTAGTTCGGTAGGGATACCGGGAATTGCATCTTGTTTCAGGCGGAAATTTGGCACCCAGAATGAGTGAATTACATCTTGTGCTGAAAGGTTGAGTTGCACATCAGCACCGACGGGTATGTGCAATTCCCCAGAGGTAATGCCACTATCGGGGTAATTAAATATCCAGGCGTACTGTATCCCTTTGACATCAACAACTAAGTCGGCTGGTTTGTTTAGGGTTTGAGGAGACGCACCGATGCCAATTGTTGGAGCAGTTATTGCTTGGGAAGTATCGCTTAATGTAGCAGCAATCGCACTCCCCGGCATCTGAGCAACATGATCTGCTGAATGAGGATGACCGGCAGGATCAAAGCCTCCCATTCGGTTAAAAACATCTACACTGTAGATGCCCAAGAGGAGGACAATCACTGTTGGAATTGCTGTCCAAAAGACTTCTAAGGGTAAGTTACCTTCTATTGGCACGCCATCGGTATCGTCACCCGGACGGCGACGAAACTGAATCAAAAAAACTACAATTGTTCCTTCTACCACTAAGAAGAGTGCGATCGCAATGGTAAACATGACGTTGAAAAAACCGTCTACCAAAGGCGCTTGTAACGATGCCTGCACCGGCATGAGAGTGTGGTTTTGACCAATCCAAATGCTGATTGCTGTAACTACTATCCCAGCAACCAGAGTCCATAGTGAAACAGGAACTTGTTGCATACATGCTACCTGCTTTGTAAACCGTCTTTGAACGTGTGATTTTCTGGGTTTTGGGAATTGATTGGGCATTGGTTATTTCTCCCCCATTCCCCATTCCCTTTTCACTTATTAACTTTCTAACGTGCAGCCAGAAAAAATGGGGGAAACTTCCAGATTTTTTCCATATCTTTCCCCCATAAAATTACAAATTATATTTCAACTCCTATGACAAAGTTAGCCCCCTGCTTTCAGAAAAGCTAGTTGTTCCATGAGGGCACTGTTAGACTCAGGGCTATTTTGTTCTAGACATAAACCGCCCAGAAGAAAAGTTCCTCTCTTATAGCTAAAGTCCGTTAAAACGGACTATAATTTTTTCTCACTCGGCCTTGAGACGAATGAGTGCTATCAGACTCAGAATGAATTCTGAGGCGGGCTAGATGAGAATGAAATAGCACTGTTGTTAGACCTAATATTGATTAGGCTATATTAGCAGCAAGTTTAGATTTGTTAATAGCTAACATTTAGCGATTTACGGATTTGTTTACTGTGAACTTTTTCTTGGTTCCGGTAAATATTTAGTCTTCCCCTCAAGTTACCTTGCCTAGCGCATTTGCGCTTTCTACAAACAGTGCCTCCTTGAATGAACAACAATTTGGACTAACTCCAAAAACCTTAATTGTTTAATGCAACATGGGTGTAGCAGTTCTTGGGACAAATCCGTGAACACGCTTCACAACCAATACAGTTATCAGGAGAAGTAACTGCCATTACTTTCCGTTCAACTTCTTCTTCATCTTCATCTTCTACAAATTCCCCTTCTTCATTGAGCGCTTTCAAACCTAGCACATTGTATCCGCATACTTTAACGCATCTGCCACAGCCGATACATTTATCTTTGTCGATTTCCTGAGCAAATTTTGGTGTCCAAGTCTTACCGCCAAATGTCAAGCCTGTTAGTTGTGCCATGAATAAATCCTCAGCAATTTTGCCTGTCAATCTGTTTGTGCATTAATCATCATATTATCCTAATATTTTCTATTTTTTTATTCAAAAATTACTTTTATTCCATCAAAATTCGATGACTTTGAACACAATGCAAAATTATTTTTTATTTCAATTTATAGATGAAAATTATTGCTAATAATTATGATAAATGTTTAGTATTCCTGGTTCCCATGCTCTGCGTGGGAATGCATTCATTGAGGCTCTGACTCAATATCTGACTGGAGACAGCAGCCTTTAATCAGCCTTGCCATGCAGAGCATTATGAACAAGAGAACGAAAAATTGAAGGTTTGAAACCCACGGAGATGGATAAAGCCTCGTATAAATGAAGTTTATAACCGCCGATTTAACTATATCTATAGCAATGATGATATTCTTTTTCAAATATTTTTAGGTTTAGGCAAATAAATCTAGATTAACAGTATACATATATACAAAATTAGATGCTCATTAGTTACAATTTTATATATGGAATATGTATTTTATCAAGCAATAATTTTCAATTTATTTAGTTCAAATATTTAGATGAATGGTGACAAAAGAAATATGATGATTTCACCTCAACAAACAGAATCAATTTATGAAGAAACTGTAAACTTCATGGCAGAATATTACCCTACATTAAATATTAAAATTATTAATAAATCAGGTGAAGTCGAATTTCAATAGTCAGAATTTTTTCTTAAAAATGCCTTGAGTAAGGTTTTATGGTCAAATCTAAAATGTTCATTAAGTACCTAATAAAATAAATGTTAAGATTTTTTTCTAAGCTCATTACGAACAAAACAATCATTTTTTTCATGAAATGTATAGTTAATAAGAAGTTTTCTTAGGCTCAGTTTTAAAGCCTTAAATAGCTTCCAATTGGATGCGAAGTCAAAATATGGATGTGGGGATTGAGTGTGGTGAGAAAAGATGATTCTCGCCAGAAAGATAATGTGGTAGCGAGTCATGAATAAACAGGACTCATCCAGGGGAGACCTGAGACAGACATCTCAACGATTAGAGTGGGAAAAGAGCCAAATGCCTTATACAATTCCTAACAACAGTTGCGTTGGATGTGACAACTGCCGCCCCCAATGTCCTACGGGTGCAATCAAAATAGAGAACAATGAATACTGGGTTGATCCTGGTCTTTGTAACAATTGTGAGGGCTATTATCCAGAGCCGCAATGTGTAATAGCTTGTCCAACTAATTCTCCTATTCCTTGGCAGGCAAAAAAGGGGAGATGCAAAGTTGAACCGAGAGATACTACTAGCTTAGACTTGTTTTCTAACGGCAAGAATAACCCATTTGCTTCAGCGATCGCTATTTGGGAAGCTTGTAATGTATTGGCGCAACGCACATCCCTACATTGGGAAACTGATGAAGAAGGCTACATAAGTTATGGGCGACAAATCAATCAAGGACGAGGTGCGATCGCTTTTCACATCCAAGATCCATTCAAAGTTAACGACAAGGCGACAGATTTGGCAGCAATTGAGGGGCTTGACATCAGAGCCGCTTGCATACATCTGATTTTTGCAGCTTATGCCACAGCCTTAGATCAACCTTGTGAACAAGAATTTGCGATCGATGAGCGACAAATCGAGAAATATTTGGGGATGGAAAAACGCAAAGATTTGAGCAAAGCTGCCAAGCTAGCTTTAATGAAAAATATCGTTCAGCAAGCTTGCTCACTGATTATCTCCATTGATTGGCCTCAACAAGGTCGAATTAACGGATTCTCTGTTAAAGAAAGCCGCTTATGGCACTTGGTGGACATTCAGCACCATTTTCAAGAAGACAATCTTGGATGCAAACATCTGATTGGGCTAACTTTTAAAGTAAAAGCAGGCGTATGGGCACAGTATTTCTTAAATAAACAAGCGTGTAAAGAGCGAACGGCATTCTATCAATACGGTAGTCTCCCCAAAACGCTGCTAACCACAGTCATGAGTATTTGGCAGCAACATGAAGGCGCAGTCCGACTAATGTTGTGGTTGCTGTTTAAAACCAAAATGGGCAAAGAACAACGCATTACCATTCCTACCTTGCTGCGTATTGCTTACGGTGAAGAAAAAGTTGCCCTTGCATCCAGACAACGGGAAGAACGCAAACGTCTGCTGCGAACTTTTGAAAGCGATTTGGAAATTCTTAATCACTATGGAATGAAACCACTTTTCGATCCAGTTACCTATCCATTAGAAATTCAACCTTTGTGGGCGAAATTAGTTGATCTTCCCGAAGATCCAGATGAAGCATTGGAATTTTGGACTAATGACGGTGGTGCTGAAACTCGCCTCACAGACACAGGCCCCCGTGGGAAGTGGAATCTGCTAATGAATGCGCGAATTTTGGCTTTTGAACTCCCACCAGAATGGGAACAGCAAATTTCAGAATCGGAAAAAAGGAAAACAAGAACTGCTAAAGCCAAAAGGAAGCCTAAAACTACAAACGATTTGCTAGGTGAACAGATTTTGCAAGCGCGAAAAAATTTGAATCTCTCCCAAAGAGAGTTGGCAAAACTCACAGGTAAAAGTCAAAGCTGGATTCGAGATATCGAAAATGGTCGTTTAAAAGCCAAATTAGAAGACCAAATACTGTTACGGAAAGTCTTAAATATGCCTTCATCTTGATTCAGGATTGGGAATTTAAACGCATAGGCGCTTCCCTCTCTGCGAGACGCTTTGCGTAGTTTGCTTCCACGAAGTGGTATACGTCCCTCTGCGTTTAAAAACACTACAGTTTTATGTACTATAACTCATCATCTTACTAGAGGTAATCCAGAGACTAGCTACAGCATATTTAGTAACTACCAACTCTCGTGTAGCATTGCATGAAGTTTTCAGTTGTTGAGTCTTGGTTGGATCTTTGACAAGTTTAGCCTGGTAAGTATAGAGAGAACCAGAAGGTTGTTCAAAACTTAGTTCAGCGAGAATAGTATTATTGTCTAAACTTTGCTCCAAAATTTTGCCTGCAACTTTGTAGTTAAACCAATCCCATCCGTTGCGAAGGATTAGTTCTCTTTCCAAAATCTGAAGTGCAGCAGGCAGAATTCCCCAGCCTCGATAGACTTTATTTAAGCATTGAATATCGCCAGTACGGTTCAGAATCGATTTGAATGAATCTTGATCGAGAACACCATAATATCTTCCTTCTGGCAAGTCTATAACTGTTGGTGCAAACCGATGTCCCCCAAAGTGTGATGATTTCCAAATTCGCACATTATCCAAGCATAAATCAGCAGTAGTCGCTGTTACTTTGAAGTAAAAGGGAGCGCCATATCTGGCACAACACTTATCATGGCTACCGTGGGTACACACTAAAATATCTCTAGTTGTAGTAGTTTCCACCTCAAAATTAGCACTGATACCCGATAAACATTTTTGGACAACTGCTGCTACTTGTTCAATATTTCCTAGTTTAAACTCTTGCTTGCAGAAACCATTACTTAGTCCTTCTTTCCTTTGATAAATTAAAAGCGTAGTCTGGTTGACTTTGTGTGATAGATCATTAGCAATTAAGAGGAATATAATTGGTAGTTTAGCACGCTTGACTTCTTGTACCAAAATCCTCAAATTCTGTGGCACCCACTTGGAACTAAAGGCTTCTGATGTCCAAGGTAGAGGACACTCAACTAAAATATAGGTTTGGTAGTTGGTGGCACTACCAATAACATCTTCTCCTGCTTGCCGTGAATAGTCAGAACAAAAAACAGTATTCATCTAGCTATACTCATTAGCGTATTTTATGGACAAAAGGTATTAGAAACTACAATTGTATTTTTAGATATAATATCCTTAATTCAAGGAGATAAAAAGAACAATATGTATTTCGCAGTTCCAACTAAGTAGCCATTTTATAACATCATTTCTGAGCAACCTCTTCCTCGTTAATAAATTCTCTCCAAGAGAGATAAATAGTGTCAAGACATATTTTTTCGTAGTAGTGGAATTAATTTTGTATCGATTTTTATTGTTATCTAGTATTTCATAAATTTTCACTTACTGAAACTCGGATTTTCTGAAGTTGTTTTTTTTGGCAAAATCAAATATATTAAACTTTGTGCGTAGATGCATACTACTAGGTCGAAGCAAGCTACGCCGAGGAGTAACAGGCGATTAACTTGCTGGCAATATCAATGTCGCTGATATTACTAGCAACAATATACTTGTTTAAAGTTTTCCTAAAATTATCTACATAGCTAGTTACAAATCCTATTTTTACAGATAAAGATATAATCCTCTGTCGTTATTGTGAAGAATATATTCCTCAAGGTAGATACGTCAACATTCAACCAATAGTATGAGCTTGCCAAAGCCAATACTGTTTTAAGACTTATTCCACGCTATTTGCTTTTAATGTATCTATCGATATCTAGATTATATTGCAAATAATTCTCAATTAGCTGAGAAGAAATAAAAACAATTAAATCAGGGGTAAATGCTTTACGGACTCTTAGTCTATGCGCGATAAGTTAATGATCTAAACTAGTGACTAATTATTAACAGCGTCACTGACATTAACAAACCTAGTATTTAGCTTTTTACTTAATCTAACTTTATGAAGCTCATGTCAGGGTTTGATCATAGGCATCACCTTTGACTCTAGCTGAAGTCAATAATAAATGCAAGTATTTGATAATCTTTATAAGTTCTTTACAATTTGTAGCCTTCAGGAGGTTGGTTAAATCAAGGTAACGGGCATTTTATAATGGAGATAGCTGACTATAACAAGCATTGATAGTTTCAAGATAATAGATAAAGTTTTGCAATTGTGACAAATTGTTGTCAGTAGGGTAGCACAGCTGTGTGCGCCTACTAATCCAAATATCTGTGGCTATGGCGATCGCATATTTCTACTTCCATGCAGAATTGAATCATTTTTTACCACGACATCATCAGCAGGTAAGAATATCTCATTTTTTTGAGGAGAAAGCCTCAATTAAGGACATGATTGAGTCCTTGGGTGTCCCTCATCCAGAAGTTGATTTTATTAATGTTAATGGTGAATATGTAAATTTTTCTTACATTGTTTCGGATGGAGATACTATTAATATTTATCCAATTTCAGCTAGGAGTGTTATTATACCAAGCGTTTCTGTTCTGCCAAAACCGCTTAATATTATCCGCTTTGTTTTAGATATTCATTTGGGCAAGCTAGCGACATCTCTACGACTTTTAGGTTTTGATACTTTATACCGCAATGACTACGAGGATGAGAAATTAGCCCAAATATCCTCCAACCAAGCACGGATTCTCTTGACTCGTGATAAGGGTCTATTGATGCGTAGTTTAGTAACGTATGGGTATTACGTTAGAAACACTAACCCTCAACAACAAATCATAGAAGTTCTGCAACGATTCGACTTGTTTCAATTAATCTCACCATTTAAACGGTGTTTGCGTTGCAATGGATTATTAGAACCTGTAGATAAGCAATTGATTATTGATCAAGTGCCAGAAAAGGTGCAATCGCAGATTGATCAATTCCAGCGTTGTCAAGACTGCAATCGCATTTATTGGAAAGGTTCGCATTATGAACGATTACAACAGTTTATTGATGGAGCACTTAACTCACAAAGAGATGAGTAAGTTAGGAATAAGAATTAAATAACATACAGCTTACCTCACCCTCAATCCCTCTCCTTATAAAGGAGAGGGAGGCTAGAGACAGGATGAAGTTTTCCATTTTATTTAACAAGTTTAGGGGTTTAAGTCCCCTGCTTCTATCAAGCAGTGCGTTTTGTGTCGGGGTCTAAATCCCCGGACGCTCGCAGACTCGCTAACGCTTCTCTACGAGACGCTACGCGAACGCTAACACAAAACTTACTTGCGACTTGCGATTTGTTTTAATCTACGTTCCTTAGTAATGATAATTATTTATCCACCTGAAAAATTGGCGCTAATTATTGGACTATCCCCAATTTTTGGATCTTCATCTTCACCATTGAAATCATCAGGAGTGGGGTTTTGCTTCCGCTGTCCGCTAACTTCTTCAGGTTCAATGGGATCTGCCTCTTGAGCTTTATCGATATCAATAGACTCAGGAGGTTCTTTAGCATGAGATAAATCAATAAGTGGTTTTGGTTGCTCGGTAGTCATAAGTTGCTAAATTATCTAGTTTTCTCTAGTGTTAAATGTATCTTGATCGCAAACATCTTTCCTCAGAGAGAAACCTTGCCTTGTGATGGTATAGAAGGAGCATAAAAGACTGTGGCATTTATCCTATCTCTCGATTTTGGCGGAACTAAACTGGCGGCGGCGACTGTAAATATTGGTTCTAGAAAGTGGTTGCGTTATGAACGCCGTCTCTCGCCGGCGAATGCAGATGCTAGCACTGATTTGGAAATTATGCGATCGCTCATTTACTCTCTGCTGCAAGACACAAAACCTGCTGCGATCGGTGTCAGCTTTGGGGGACCAGTGGACGCTTCCACGGGGACGGTGCGACTATCTCATCATGTCGCTGGATGGGAAAATATTCCCCTCAAAGGTTTGTTGGAGAAGGAGTTTGGTGTTCCTGTTGGTGTAGATAATGATGCTAACGTTGCTGCTTTGGGAGAACACCGTTTTGGGGCGGGACAGAGATACGATAGTCTGTTTTACATAACTGTTAGCACTGGTGTCGGTGGTGGTTGGATACTCAACGGTAAGCCTTGGCGGGGTGCTGGTGGGATGGCTGGCGAAATTGGACATATCGTTGTAGATCCTGCTGGGCCAATATGTTTGTGTGGTAAGCGGGGATGTGTGGAACGTTTGGCGTCGGGGCCTTATATGGCGCAAAATGTTAGGGAAATTTTGGAAAACGTACCGCTAAGGCGCGGAGGACTCAGAGATGGAGAGGTTTTGAGGGGTTTGGTGGGGGATAATTTAGAGTTGCTGACGGGACAGTTGGTAAGTGAAGCGGCGGCGGCTGGTGATGATTTGGCTAAGGAAGTTTTGCACAAGGCTGCTTGGGCGCTGGGTGTGGGTATTGGCAATGTGGCGAACTTGATGAATCCGCAGCGCTTTGTGTTGGGAGGTGGTGTGACAAAGGCGGGGGAGGATTTTTGGCAGGTGGTGCGTCAGGTGGCGCGGGAGACGGCTTTGCCGGAAGTTG
>Ga0123337_10004633_pt1 | contig 13905 bp, 6 predicted proteins | sample frozenSSSSmetaG_FD_89792 | JGI IMG/M metagenome (GOLD analysis project Ga0123337, IMG submission 89792) | Glacier valley bacterial and archeal communities from Borup Fiord, Nunavut, Canada, to study Microbial Dark Matter (Phase II) -... | ecosystem: Environmental > Aquatic > Freshwater > Ice >... | reverse complement strand
GTAATACTGCAGGAAATTTTACCGGAAGCTTTTGCTACTGTAAAAGAAACTGCCCGCAGGTTTAAGGACAATTCAACATTGGAAGGAACCGCAACTGAACTTGACAGAACACTCTCTGTAAAAAAAGATCATATCACCATACAAGGCGATAAAGTAATTTTCACCAATACCTGGAAGGCTGCAGGTGGAGAGGTTTTGTGGAATATGGTGCATTATGATGTACAGCTAATTGGTGGTGCGGTATTGCACTCCGGCAAAATTGCCGAGATGGCTACCGGAGAAGGTAAAACGCTGGTAAGTACTTTGCCTGCCTACCTGAATGCTTTGGCAGGTGAAGGCGTTCATATTGTAACCGTAAATGATTACCTGGCAAGAAGGGATAGTGAATGGAATGGTCCGCTATTTGAATTTTTAGGATTAACAGTTGACTGTATTGATAAGCATGAACCGAACGGAGATGCAAGAAGATCTGCCTATAATGCAGACATCACCTATGGTACCAACAACGAATTTGGTTTTGATTACCTGAGAGATAACATGGTGCATAGCCCCGATGAAATGGTGCAGCGCAAACATCATTTTGCCATGGTGGATGAGGTGGATAGTGTATTGATTGATGATGCCAGAACACCCCTGATTATTAGTGGGCCTGTTGGACACAGCGATAATACCCAACAATTTTTCGATCTGAAACCAAGGATTGAAAAACTAGTTGAAGCCCAGAAAAAAGCGGTTAGTCAATACTTAATTGATGCCAAGAAAAAAATTGCAGATGGTAATGATGATCCCAAAGATGGTGGTCTTTCATTAATGATCGCCCACAGGGGGTTACCCAAAAGCAGTGCGCTTATTAAATTTCTAAGTGAACCAGGCATCAGGGTAAAATTGCAAAAAACAGAAAACTATTACCTGGCTGACCAGCAGAAAGAAATGCCGAAAGTAGATGCCGAATTGTTTTTTCACATTGATGAGAAAAATAACCAGGTTGATTTGACGGATAAGGGGATTAACCTGATTACCAAAGCGGGAGAAGATACGGAATTCTTTATCCTTCCTGACATTGCTACCAAATTGTCTGACATTGAAAAAGGTGCTTTATCGGCTGAAGAAAAATTACAAAGTAAGGAGGCCCTGTTAAGCGAATATTCGTTGAAAGCAGATCGCATACATACCGTACAACAACTGTTAAAAGCCTATACTTTATTTGACAAGGATACCGAATACGTTGTAATGGACGAATCGGTTAAAATTGTGGACGAACAAACCGGTCGTATCCTGGATGGCAGAAGATATTCTGATGGCCTGCACCAGGCAATTGAAGCGAAAGAAAATGTAAAGATTGAAGCAAGTACACAAACCTATGCTACAGTTACTCTTCAAAACTATTTCCGTATGTATCACAAACTATGTGGTATGACCGGTACTGCAGAAACAGAAGCTGCAGAGTTGTGGGACATTTACAAATTGGATGTGGTAACCATTCCAACCAATTTACCAGCAGTACGTAAGGATGAGCAGGATCTGGTGTACAAAACCAAGCGTGAAAAGTACAAAGCAGTAATCGATGAAATTGAGCGTTTGCGCCTTGCCGGCAGACCTTCACTGGTAGGTACCACTTCGGTAGAAATCAGTGAATTGTTGAGCAGGATGCTGAAGCAAAAAAACATTCCGCACAATGTATTGAATGCAAAACAACATGCCAAGGAAGCACAGGTGGTAGCCGAAGCAGGTTTTGCCGGCGCCGTTACCATAGCTACCAATATGGCTGGTCGTGGTACGGATATTAAACTTGGGCCGGGTGTTAAAGACGCAGGTGGTTTGGCAATTGTTGGTACAGAAAGGCATGAGAGTCGTCGTGTGGACAGGCAGTTGCGGGGACGTGCTGGTCGCCAGGGAGATCCGGGAAGCACCCAGTTTTTTGTAAGTCTTGAAGATGATTTGATGCGTATGTTTGGTAGTGAGCGCATTGCATCGCTGATGGACAGGATGGGTTATAAAGAAGGAGAAGTGATTCAGCATAGCATGATCTCCAAGTCGATTGAAAGGGCACAGAAAAAAGTGGAAGAAAATAACTTTGGTATCCGTAAGCGTTTGTTGGAATACGATGATGTGATGAACAAACAACGAAATGTGGTTTATAGCAAACGTAACCATGCGCTGTTTGGAGAAAGGCTTGCATTGGATCTTGACAATGCATTTTATTCTGTAGCTGAAGGATTGGTGAACTCATTTAAAGAAAGCAACGATCACGAAGGCTTTAAGCTGGCGGTGATCATGAACTTTGGAATTGATACCACCATTACTCCGGAAGAACTGGAAAAAGGCGCCATCAATGTAACTGCCGAAAAGCTATATGATGAAGCAAAAGGCAATTACAACCGGAAGGTGATTGCAGTAGCAGAACAAACCTTCCCGATTATTAAAAATATCCGTGCAGAACAGGGTAATCATATTGAAAATGTAGCCGTACCGTTTACGGATGGACGAAAAATGATTCAAGCCCTTGCCAACCTGGATAAAACCATTGCAAGCGAAGGCGCCGAATTACCAAACGCCCTTGAACGCAGTATTACATTGGCCTTGATTGATGATGCATGGAAAGAACATTTAAGGGCAATGGATGATTTGCGCCACAGTGTACAAACCGCAGGTTACGAGCAAAAAGATCCGTTGGTAATTTATAAGATTGAAGCTTTTGGTGCTTTCAAACAAATGGACGACCAGGTGAACAAGGATATCGTTAGTTTCCTTTGTCATTGTGCTATCCCAATGGAAGAAACCAATGCAGGGAAAATAAAGGAGGGTCGGGAACAAAAAACTGATATGAGTAAATTGCGCCAGCGCAAGGAAGAGTTTGCAGGTGCAGCTTCCGCTACAGGTGGACCAGAATTCATCAGTAACGAAAATGATTACAACGATCCATCACCGGCCATCAAGCAGGAACCAATAAGGGTAGATCCAAAGATTGGCAGAAATGATGCCTGCCCTTGTGGTAGTGGCAAAAAGTTTAAAAATTGCCATGGCAAGGATTTATAAATAAATTGATATATTTATTCTGATAAAAAAGGCGAACTCAAAGGTTAGCCTTTTTTATTGTAGCTAATTCCTTATAAATTAAAGCTGCAAAAGGATCCTCAATTTTTGTTTCATTTATGTCTGCCTAATAAACCCAGCCAGACTTGCATCACTTTTGTCTGCAAATGAAGTATTCTGACACCGGCCTTAAAGGGGCAATATAATATTGGAATTCTGGCGTATTAATGTCGCTGAAATCAAAAAGCGTAATATAAGAAGCATAAAAAAAGGCTGTTTGTTAGACAACCTTTTTTACATTTCCTATGTTGAAATTATCTAAAACTAGCACGTGGTCCACCTACTGCGTAAGTAGCCTGCATGCGTATTTTCTGTTCAGCACTAAACATGTACATACATTGATCGGCAGTATAATCCATGTAGTTCATTGTCATCATAACCGGTGTGCCTGTGCAGCTACTTTTAATATTAGCAGCAGGGCAATTGTAGTTGGCGCCGGTATGCAACGGTGTATCTGAAACAAAATCATTACCACAATTGGCATCACCCCAAATATGGCGAAGATTTAACCAGTGCCCTACTTCGTGAGATGCTGTTCTGCCAAGATCGTATGTTGAGATATAATATCCACCGGGGAATTTAGCACGGCTTCCAAAAGCGGAATTTAAAATCACCACACCATCAGTAGCAGCGTTGCCGCCAGGAAATTGAGCATAACCCAAAATACCATTGCTTAATGTGCAGGCCCATAAATTCAGCTTGGTGGTAGGACTGGTTGGGGCGATTCCGCCAAGACTATTTTTTTTCATTGCATCGTTTGTGCTCCAGCTTTTCTTGTTAGTGCTTTTTCTTACCACTGCATCCAACACAAAACGAATCTTTGTATCGTACGCCTGTACGCCGGTAAATAATGCCGGTATTTTTGAAACATCGCTGTTGGTAGCTTTAAAATCTTCATTCAGTACATCGATTTGAGATTGTATTTGTGCCAACGAAATGTTTTCAGCAGTCGTTTTGTATAACACATTTACAACAACCGGAATAATCATTGAGTCGCCGGAAAGGCGCTGAGCAGTACGTCTGGTGGCAAACCTGGCTGTAAATGCTTCCAACTCATCCATTTTTCTACGCAAAGATGGATCTGCTTTTAACTGCTCTTCCAACACTTCTGCAGAGGCACACCTGCGTAAACCTGACATATCAGTAAGGTCGGATACTTTGACTGTATCGGCTTCTTCTACCTCTACCTTATTACAGGCTGTCAATATTAAAGACGCGGTAGCAAATGATAAAAATAATTTTTTCATGTATTTGTTTGGTTTTGGTTAAAAAATGACATGCAGTTTATCCATACGTTGCGAATTGAAAATAAGGAAAATTTTAGAAAACTTTAACAAATTAAAAACTATCAGATTTATTTTTATTCACAATACTTTACATAAAGCGAATGAAAAACAGATCAACTAAAGCTAAACTGTATGGAAAAGCAAAACATATTAAAAGATTCTTCGTTGACAACTGCTTAGGAGTTCGACACTACGATGTCTAATCAACTCTCAGCCGCATGCAAAAAAACAACCCCCACTTAATGAAAAGTGAGGGTCGACAGAAAGTTTCTCCAGGGTAATTATTTGATTGAATATTTATACTTGTATTTCTCAAACAACTGTGTTTGCTTGTTATCCAGATTGATATCACGGCCCTGGATAAATGCATGGGTTACTTTACTACTTTTCATATCCAACAGATCACCTTCGCTGATTACGATATTGGCATCTTTTCCTTTTTCCAATGATCCGGTAAGTGCTTCAATACCTAATATTTTAGCCGCACTTAAGGTGATGGCAGTTAATGCTTCTTCTTTGGTTAAACCATAGGTTGCCATTGTACCCGCCTGGAATGGAAGGTTGCGCTGTTGCCAGTATCCACTGCCTTCATCCTGGCAAATCGTGAAAAGCACACCAGCTTTTTGCAGAGACGCACCTGTTTTGTAAGGTTGGTCCACATCATCATCATCAGTAGCTGGCAAGCTATGTGGTTGTGATAAAATAACGGCTGCATTATTTTCTTTCAAAATGTCTGCAATAATCCAGCTATCACTACCGCCTACGATTACCAGTTTAAAACCAAACTCTTTGGCCAGGTCAACCGCCATCATCATTTCTTTTACCAGGTCGCAATGCACATAAAATGACTGTGATTGATTGAACAAGCCTTTTACAGCTTCAAATTTCAGATTAACAGCAGTATGGCTGGCTTCGTTATTGTACGCCTTTGCTTCTCTGAAAAAGCCCCTGGTTTCTTCAATTTTATCCAGGCCAAGTTTTACCCGGTCTACCTGCTCGGCCGATCTGCGTCTGAACTGATTGGGCCTGTTTACCAATAAGGGCATATTAAAATGAACACCGTTATCGATTTTGTAGGCTGCATCTTCCCAGTTCCAGGCATCCAGTTGTACTACAGAAGATGTACCGCTGATGGTGCCACCGGCTGGTACAATATTGGCCAGTAATACTCCATTGCTGCGTAATGTATTGATCACCTTGCTATCCGTATTGTATGCAAAAAGAGCATGGATATTTGGATTCATATCGCCCACCTCTGTATAATCTGCGGACGCACGGACTGTACTTACTTCTACCAGGCCCAGATTGGTGGCTGGTGCTATGATGCCGGGATAAACATGTTTGCCTTTCAGGTCAATCACCTTTACATCCATAATCGCCGCAGAAGGTCTTACATCTACAATTTTACCGTTGCTAAAAACGACCATGCCGTTTTCAATTACTTGTCCGTTGCCAATATGTATCACCCCGTTTGTAAGAGCAATCGTATTGGTTTGTGCCGGAGAAGGATGCATGTTTTCCTGTGCATTCGCCACCAGGGAAAACAGCACCATGATATTTAAAAATATTTTTTTCATAATTATTTTATTTGCTATGAACTTTTAAGTGTTGAATGGCAACCATCAACAATGAACAATCAACCAATCTTATTGGCTATCTATTGATACCAGCCTGTCTTCAATTCTATCCCATAAACTATTGCCATCATGATGATCATCTTCGCAATAATTTCTTTCCCGAAAAGAAGGAATAGCCGGACCGGTTTTGTCACCACCTTTTTTAGCACCGATCATTTTTTGTATCAGCCGGGTTCTTTCTTTCGAAATATCTTCCCTTAGTTGCTTGTCTTGTTCCCGATCAAAATAAACGATACCATCCACGATTGTTTTCTCGGCTTTTGCATAAATGCTCAATGGATGATCGCTCCATAAAACAAGGTCTGCATCTTTACCTACTTTTATACTTCCGGTTCTGTCTCCTACGTGTAACATGGTAGCAGGATTGATGGTAACCATCTTCAAAGCTTCCTGCTCATCCATATTGCCATACTTTACACTCTTTGCAGCTTCCTGGTTTAAGCGCCTGGCCATCTCTGCATCATCACTATTAATGGCTACGTTTAAGCCTACCTGTTGCATGATGTATGGATTTTGTGGGATGGCATCAATCACTTCCACTTTATAACCCCACCAATCACTGAATGTAGAAGCATTCGCACCATGTGCTTTCATTTTATCGGCTACTTTATAGCCTTCCAAAATATGCGTGAAAGTATTTACTGTGAACTTAAATTTATCCGCAACCTTAATCAGTGAATTGATCTCGCTTTGCACATAGGAATGACAAGTAATGAAACGCTTCTTATTTAAAATTTCTGATAAGGTTTCCAGCTCGATATCTTTTCTTTTGCCGGCACCAAGCTTCTGGTATTCAACGGCCCTGGTGAAGGCATCGGTAAGTACTTCTTCTACTCCCATTCTTGTATCCGGAAAACGTGGGTTGTTTTGTGTGGAAGAACGCTTTACATTTTCGCCCAACGCAAATTTTATAAATGGATCCCAGTTCGCAAATTTCATCCCTTCTGCATTGGCTCCCCAGCGGAGTTTTAATAACTGCGTTTGTCCGCCAATGGTATTGCAACTGCCGTGCAGGATATGGCTGCTGGTAACACCGCCGCTCAACTGGCGGTAAATATCCACATCTTCCGGATCAATGATGTCTGCAATTCTTGTTTCGGCCGTTACACTTTGAGAACATTCGTTGATACCGCCTGTACCAGCAATATGCGAGTGTTCATCAATAATACCTGCCGACAAATGCTTGCCGGTGCCATCAATTATGTTGGCGGATGCATCGGATAAGTTTTTACCAATTGCTGATATTTTACCATTCTTCACCAACACATCCGTGTTAACCAATTTACCTTCTTTTTCACTGGTCCAAACTGTTGCATTTTTTATCAAAACATTTTCCTGCCTTGGTAATTCTTTGTAACCATATCCATTGAAGGGATAAGTAATTACACCTTCAATCTTTGCAACGGCTTCGTTTCTTTTTCTTTTCATGGTATCAGCGGCAATCTTCATTTCCCCTGATTTCGTAACCGTCCAGCTTACCCACTTGCCATCTGCAAGTTGCCCTGTTCCGCTCCATTGATCACCGGTCATTACACCACTCAGTCTTACCACCGCATTGGCATCTTTCTTCAAACTATAATTTAATTTTACCAACCGGTCAATCATTACTAAATCTGCTTTGATGGTATCTTTCCCAATCAATGAAGCAGTGGGTTTGGCGGCATCTCCTTTTAATTCCAACTGATAGGTTTCATTGTTGATCACCAGGTTGTAATTACCACGGCTATCTTTCCATCCATCTTCCTTGATGGTGTATTTATTTCCCTGCACCCAGTTTTGATAGATCACTGTTTTGTCGGCAAAAATGGGCCCGGAACTGATTAAAAAATTGGCTACTTTTCCTGCATCAAGACTGCCTACCTTGTCATACATACTTAATAACGTGGCAGGTGTTTTTGTCAATGCTTCCAATGCTTTTTGTTCACTCAGACCAGTTTGTATGGCTTTACGGAGGTTGGCTAAAAAAGCACTGCTTTCTTTTAAGCCATTGGCTGTAATGGCAAATGGAATATTCGCTTTTTCAAATGCGGATGGGTTCATCGCAGCCATTTCCCAATGTTTTAAATCGGCGAGCGAAATAAATCTTGCATCGGTTGGATCTTCCACATCCATCGCCTGCGGAAAATTGATGGGGAGAATATAGGTAGCATTGGTTGACTTTATTTCAGCAATCCGCTGGTACTCGTTGCCGCTACCTTTGATGATAAATTGTACACCAAATTCATCTCCTATTTTATCAGCCCTTAAATCACTCCATTTATCACTGCTTTCAAATATTTGTGGCAGCGATTGGTTATCCAAAAATGCCTGCAAAGAAAGATTGACTCCTTCGCTTGCAGGTTTAGTTTTATACCATAGGGCATCCAGATAATTTTGGCGCAACAATGTAATGGCCCCCATTAAAGAAGTTGGATAATCCTGAGTGCTGGTACCTTTATCAAAAGAATAATTTGCGGAGGCTCTCTCTTTAAGTATCACCTTATTCTCCTTTTCATTGGCAAGCGTTACAACAGCCCCGGTTCCTCTTGAAATGCCATCCATCTGGTGCGTAAGTACTGCGCCCATTCCAATCCCACGCAGTTCCTTTGCTTTTGCCTCGTTTACAACAAACGATTTTGAAATATCGGTTTCAGATTTGATGGCCTGGTTCCAGCCATAAGCTCCCTTTGTATTAGACAACATTTGAGAGGAGCGGCCAAAACCACCCGGCTCACTCTTTGCAGCCTGTGTGCCATAGTCTGAATAAAGATCTATAAAGGATGGATAAATATATTTCCCTTTACAATCCACAACCACCGCATCTTTTGGAATGGAAACGGTAGTACCAACACTTACGATTTTTCCCTGGCGAATTACGAGTGAAGCATTTTGTAAAGAGGTTTGGGCATCTTTAACAATGGTGGCATTGATAAATGCATAGCAGCCTTCTCTTGGAGTGGCTACATCATTTACAGGATAGGTGTCTTGTGCATTTATTTGTAACGATGTTACAAGCAATACAAGACTCACCAGCAGCGTGGATGGTTTTCTCATCAAATAATTGTTTTGGTTATAAATTTGGAAACGATAAATATAATCAATCATTCATTATATCAATTACCGGCCATAATTTTAATTATAACAGAATTAATGTCGTTTGAATTTCGGAAAAATGATTTTTAACCCTAATCATTAACCAACGCCAGCCCATTTTGTTATATAATTTTTTTACCCATATCTATTCTCTTATAAATTGCAACATTCTATTTAAAATGTTACTTATACTTTTACGAACGCTAACCTGTAATTTTGTCCTTCTAAAAAATTCACATGAATATTGCCGGATATATTGATCACACCGTCTTAAAACCTACCACAACTATTGCGGATGTTGAAAAACTTTGCAGTGAGGCAATACAGTATAAGTTCGCTGCAGTATGTGTGCCGCCTCTTTTTGTAAAAAAAGCAAAAGAGCTGTTGGGGACTTCAACTGTAAAAGTTGCTACTGTGATTGGATTCCCATTCGGGTATTCAGCCATTGAAGCTAAAGTAGCTGAAGTGGTATTGGCGATCATTGATGGTGCTGATGAACTGGATGTGGTAATTAATATAAGTGCCATCAAAAACAATGACTGGCAATTTTTAGCCAATGAAATCAATGCTATTTTGCCGATTGTAAAAAGCAAGGGCAAGCTGATTAAAATCATTATTGAGTCAGGAATTTTAACGGAGGAGGAGATTATAAAATGCTGCGACCTGTATGGCGCTGCCGGGGTAGATTTCATGAAAACATCCACCGGGTATGCGGAGAAAGGCGCTACGGTTGAAGCCGTACAACTTATGCGAAAACACCTTTCAGACAGCATCCGCATTAAAGCAAGTGGCGGAATAAAAACCTATACTTTTGCCAAACAATTAATTGATGCAGGAGCTAACAGGATCGGTTGCAGCAGCAGTATTGCGATTGTAAATGAAGCGGTGCAGGAAAATTAAATGGAACAGTTTTTGCCAACAAAATACCATGAAAAAAATAATTTTTACCTCTTTCCTTTTTTTAATAGCATGTGCAATACGTGCACAAATTGTTCTTCCAAAAGATACTACGGCGCCTACCGGAAAAGTAACTGTTTTTAAAGACAGCCGCCTGGATATTCTTGCTAAAAAGGAAGCTGAATTTAACGAAGCGCTTGCGCTGGGACCCAAATCTGCCAAAGGTTACCGTCTGATGGTGTTGAGTACAAATGATCGGGCAAAGGCTATGAATTTAAGAGCAAGACTATTGCAACGATTTCCGGAGCAGAAGGTTTACATGAGTTTTCAGCCGCCTTATATTAAATTGAAGTTTGGTAATTTTTTGGAGAAAGAAGAAGCGGATCAATATAAAAAGGATATCATCAACAATAAACTGGTTAGCACCAATATTTATTTGGTACCCGAAATAATTGAGATAAAACCTGACAAAAATAAAGACAAGGAGATTTTATAACGTGAATTGTCAATGGTGAATGGTGAATAAGTATCAGATGACTGTTGGATTGCAAAACTTCGCCTTTCACAATTATTTAGGAAGGCTACAAAATATAATTTTCAATTTATAAGAAAAACTAAACACGAAAATTTGGATTTTGAATTTCGGAATATTCTAAATGATAACGGACAATTCAACAATAGGACAATTCAACTATCCAGTAAACTTCGGATTACCATTGACAATTCACCATTGACCATTGACAATCCAACCATCCAACAATTCAACCATTCAGCAACTCCCTTTTAAATTAAACCCGTGAGTGAATCAATAGAAACGAAGATAAAATTGCTGGCAAAAAAATACTCCGAAGAAATGATTGGCATTCGTCGCCATCTTCATGCACATCCGGAGTTGAGCTACCTGGAATTTGAAACCTCCAAATTTGTGCAGCAAAAACTAAGCGAACTACATATTCCTTTTGAAATAAAAGCTACCACCGGGGTCATTGGTTTAATTGAGGGTAAGAATCCGGGTAAAAGAGTAGTGGCTTTAAGAGCCGATATGGATGCACTTCCGATTATTGAAGAAAATGATCTTCCCTACAAATCAACAATTCCCGGCGTTATGCATGCCTGTGGGCATGATGTGCATACGAGCTGTTTGCTGGGTGCTGCTAAAATTTTAAGCGAATTGAAAGATGAATGGGAAGGTACTGTTAAACTAATTTTTCAACCGGGTGAAGAAAAAAATCCGGGTGGTGCAAGTTTGCTGATTAAAGAAGGAGTATTAGAAAATCCTGCCCCGCAGAGTATTTTCGGATTACATGTACACACTATTCTCGATGTGGGCAAACTTAGTTTTCGTGGTGGTATGGTAATGGCAAGTGCAGACGAAATTTATATCACCATCAAAGGAAAAGGCGGCCATGCAGCTGCACCGCAGTTTACTGCGGATACCATTTTAATCGCCTCGAATTTAATTGTAAGCCTGCAGCAAATCGTAAGTAGAAATAACAACCCGTTTAATCCTTCGGTGCTTAGCATCACTTCGTTTCAGGGTGGTAATACAACCAACGTCATTCCATCGGAAGTGAACCTGATGGGCACTTTCAGGGCAATGGATGAAGCATGGCGCTTTAAGGCGCATGACCTGATCAAAAAAATATCTACCGAACTGGTTCACAGTATGGGTGCTGAAATTGATATCAGAATTGATGTAGGATATCCGTTTGTACTGAACAACGAATTACTGAGTGCGGCTGCAAGATCGAAAGCAGAAGCTTATCTTGGAAAAGAAAATGTATCCGAAACCGAATTAAGAATGGGTGCCGAAGATTTTGCTTTTTACTCTCATAAAATACCTGCCTGCTTTTTTAGACTGGGTACACGCAATGAAGCAAAGGGTATTACCATCGGTGGCCATACGCCCACTTTTGACGTGGATGAAAATGCCATCGAAATTGGGATGGGGATGATGGCATTGTTTGGTGCGACCAATGCTGAATAATCTCGTCTATTAAATATCGCCTTCTGAAAAAACTTTCGGAAGGCTTTTTTATTAACGCCTTTTGCGATCAGTAAGCTGCCCGTCGATTCTAAATTTTTGCCACTTTTTACATCATTTCAAAGATGATTGTTTAACCTTCATTGTAAATCATTTAGTACCTTGCACCATCTTTTTTAAACGGCTAACCGTTTAAAATAAAAAAAATCAAACAATTAATCACCTGATTTTAGAATACCATTTCCTTATTAAAACTGGATGCTTTTTACGCTATAATAAAACCTGATAGCAGCACTTCAGTTGAAGAAAGTGACACAACGATGTTGAGTAAAGAAATTTTGCCGGTTCAATAAAATGCACCAGCAAAATCCGAAGTTTTTCGGAATCTAATTTGAAATACATTCAATGGTTACAAAAAACTTCATAAGGATATTAAAAACATGCTATGTCAAAAGAACTAAGTAAACAGCAAGCCTTAGAGTATCACGCCAAAGGCCGACCAGGAAAAATTGAAGTAATTCCCACCAAAGAATCCAAGACACAAAGAGACCTTTCTTTAGCATATTCACCCGGTGTGGCGGTGCCCTGCCTTGAAATTGCGGCTAATCCCGAAGATGTTTATAAATACACTGCGAAGGGAAACCTGGTAGGTGTGATCAGTAATGGTACGGCCGTTTTAGGATTGGGCAATATTGGGCCCGAAGCCGGCAAACCGGTGATGGAAGGTAAAGCCGTACTATTTAAAATCTTTGCCGACATTGATGTATTTGATATTGAAATCAACGAAACGGATCCTGAAAAATTCGTGCAGATTGTAAAGGCGCTGGAGCCAACTTTCGGTGGCATCAACCTGGAAGATATCAAAGCCCCGGAATGTTTTTACATCGAGCAACGGTTGAAAGAGGAATTAAAAATTCCCATCATGCATGATGACCAGCATGGCACAGCGATTATATCGGCTGCTGGTTTACTGAATGCGCTTGAATTGCAGAAAAAGAAAATTGAAGACGTACGCATTGTAGTGAGTGGCGCAGGTGCTGCTGCCGTGGCTTGTATGAAATTATACGAATCGCTGGGGGCTAAGCATAGCAACTTTATGGTTTTTGACAGAAAAGGAATTTTATATAAAGGCAGGGAAGGTGTGGATGAGCTGAAGAAAACTTTTTGTGTAGATGAAAAATTTAAAGAGTACGACCTTGCAAAGGCGCTGGAAGGTGCTGATGTATTTGTAGGACTAAGTTCCGGCAATATCGTGAGTGCTGAAATGGTAAAAAGCATGGCCAAAAATCCGATTGTATTTGCATTGGCCAATCCTGATCCGGAGATTACGTACAACCTTGCAACCTCCGTTCGCAAAGATCTGATTATGGCAACCGGCAGAAGTGATTATCCTAACCAGGTGAATAACGTGCTCGGCTTTCCCTACATTTTTCGTGGTGCGCTGGACGTAAGAGCTACTACCATCAACGAATCGATGAAGATGGCGGCTGTAAAAGCATTGGCCGCCCTAACAAGGGAAACGGTTCCGGATATTGTGAATCTTGCCTACAACGAAAAAACAATTTCCTTCGGCCCCGATTACATTATTCCCAAAGCTTTAGATCCCCGTTTGCTTTCTTCCATTGCACCTGCAGTAGCAAAAGCGGCCATGGAAAGTGGCGTAGCTAAATATCCAATAACCGATTGGGAAGCGTATGAGCTGGAATTGAATAAACGGCTGGGCCTTGATAACCAGTTGAGTCGTGTTATTGGTAACAAGGCAAGAAAAGATCCTAAGCGGGTAGTATTTGCAGATGCAGAGAATGTGAAAATTTTAAAAGTAGCTCAACTGACGGTAGAAGAAGGTGTAGGATTCCCGATACTGCTTGGCGATCCTAAAAAAATATTGCGTTTAGCTGCTGAAAATAACATTGACATCAGTGACATGCCCATCATT
>Ga0123337_10004632_pt1 | contig 13905 bp, 14 predicted proteins | sample frozenSSSSmetaG_FD_89792 | JGI IMG/M metagenome (GOLD analysis project Ga0123337, IMG submission 89792) | Glacier valley bacterial and archeal communities from Borup Fiord, Nunavut, Canada, to study Microbial Dark Matter (Phase II) -... | ecosystem: Environmental > Aquatic > Freshwater > Ice >... | reverse complement strand
TCCGCATACAGCGTGTCGAACGCCAGCGACGATTTCCCCGACCCGCTCGGCCCCGTCACCACCACCAGCTTCCCCTTCGGAATGTCCAGATCGAGGTTCTTCAAATGATGCTGCCTCGCCCCCCGGATCCGGATCACATCCTTCTGTAGCGTCGGTTGATGACCGTCGCTATTCACCTCTTCCGATTTCCGTTTCGCCGCCACCCCCCGAGAAGAATCCCCCCACGGAAATCTTCCAAGCCCCAAACTCCCTATCTCCGTTCGTAGTCCCTCCTTCAGGAGGTCTTAAAAAGTGGCTGCTGCGTCCACGGCCCGGCGTAGCCTCAGCGAAGATGGCTCGCAGCAGGCCGTTGCCCTCGCGTCTCGCCCGGAGCCCCTCACAGTAGCGGCGCGTCTGCGACCGTCGCGCCTCACCTTCTCTCGTAGTCCACCTCTTCATTCCCCACTTCAATGTTCGAAGTTGAACGTTCGATGTTCGATGTTCGATTTTCGAGACTGAAACTCTCCTCCCCACCTCTCCCGCCGGACTCGGCCCGGCATAGCAACGCGACGCCGGACTCGTCCCGGCATAGCAACGCGACGCCGGAGGCGATCTCTTCATTCCCCACTTCAATGTTCGATGTTGAATGTTCGATGTTCGATGTTCGATTTTCGAGACTGAAACTCTCCTCCCCACCTCTCCCGCTGGAACCGCAACGGCGGCACCCCATAGAACGCCAGAAACTCCCGCCGGAAATTCTGCTTCATCGTGAATCCCAGATTTTTCGCCACCTCCTCCGGCGCCTTTCCCCCCACCAGCATCCTCCGCGCCACCACCATCCGCTCCTGACGCATCCATTCCTTCGGCGATAGCCCGATGTCCCGACTGAACACCTCATGCAGGTATCTCTCACAGCACGCCAGCTCCCGGCACAGCTCGCTGATCCGATAGCCACACCGGATCGCCAGCCGTTGGAGGCACACCGACCCACCCGGCCAATCCGGAGTCAAAACCCGCCAACTCATCTCCGGCCGGACAATCCTCATTGGCCCGATTGTCTAATCAATATCTCCCAGATCCGCAAGACATTGCAAAAATACGCCGCAAACTTTTCCCGAACGGCGACCAGTGGCTGACGCGTCTCGCGGCAGATCGCAGATACCGGAGCATCCTGCTCCGGACCTGCATTTCTTCTCCCCCAACCACCTTGCCCCCCGTTCACCTTCCATAATTTTGCACCGGCCAGCCAAAGACACTCCACACATCCTAACTATCCACCATCGCTAACAACACCTCCGAATTTGATTAAATCTCCCTCTTGCATCCCGCCTAACCTTTTGTTTTGAATCCACTATCAGGCATGCGGCGTGGAATCGCCCCCAGCCTGCCCCCCATCCTCCCCTCCCCATGAATTCTGTCGGAAGACACCTGATTCTTCTTCTTGCCCCACTGGCATGTGCGACGGCACCGCTTCTCGCCGACGAAAAGGTCGAGATCAAATACCTCGCCCCGGATGCCGCATCCGTCTCCCAAATCAAGACCTCCCTGGCCCTCGACAAGACCCCACCGGGTGCCGTCATGGAAATCCACTTTTTTGACACCCCCTCGCTCACCCTTCTCAAGGACCAGCACCTTGCCCTGCGGCTGCGCAAAAAGGGCGACACCTGGACCTTCACCGTCAAGGAGCGCCCCACCACCCGCCAGCCCGATGAAGTCGGACTGGGCGGCGAGCTCGAAACCGACGAATCCATCGCCACCTTGGACAAGGTCCGCTCCTACTCCATCGATTCCAAGCCCTCCGCCGCCTCCATCAAGGCCGCGCTCGAACAAGACTCCGTCCAAAGCCTCCTCTCCCTCGCCCAACGGAGCTTCCTCGAAAAACGCCCCCACCCCATCCCATGGGAAAAAGTCCGCTGCTTCCCGAAAATCGAAGCCCGCCGCTGGACCCTCACCGATTTCGACAACCTCTCCGCCGAATCCTGGCAATACCCCGGCGGCGAAGTCCTCGAAATCTCCTACAAGGCCAAAGCCAAAAACGCCGCAACCGCCGAAAAGAAATTCGCCACCTGGCTCACCGCCCATGCCATCAAACCCGAAAAAAGCGGCGGCATGAAAACCTCCACCGTTCTGGAAACCCTCTCCAAACACCTCCCCCCAAGGTAGCACAGACATTCCTGTCTGTTCTTCAATCATCAAAACCTCCCCGCCTCCCCGTTCAGCCCCCCCATGCCCGACTACATCATCAGCACCCGTGCTATCAGAAACGGTTCCTTCTCCAGCGAGGCAGGCCCCACCCGCTTCCTCAAGGTTCTGGACAAAAAGAACCCCGATCCTTCCCATGAAATCAACCGCACCGCATTTGTCGAGGAAGTCGTTGGGACGCCAACCGCGCAAAAATGTGAGGACATCGTTGTTTTCGTGCATGGCTACAATGTCACCCAGACAGACCTGATCAAACGTCACCGAACCATCCGCACAGGACTCGCCAAGGCAGGATACAAGGGCGAATTCCTCAGCTTCGACTGGCCTGCCAAAGGCAGCGCTGCGAACTACCTCGAAGACCGCAGCGATGCCCGCCGGGTGGCCCTCCAACTGGTCGATGATTGCATCACGACCTTCGCCGCCCTAGTCAAAAAAGGCTGCACCATCAATCTCCACCTCCTCGCCCACTCCACGGGTGGCTTCATCATCCGAGAGGCCTTCGACGATGCCGACGACCGCGACAAGATCGCCAAGACCAACTGGAGCGTCAGCCAGATCTGCTACGTCGCCGCCGATGTCGCCTCCAAGGACATGGCGGATACGTCTTCCAGTTCCAACTCCCTCTACCGCCACTGCGTCCGGCTCACCAACTACTACAATCCGTACGACAGCGTCCTAAAACTCTCCAACGTCAAGCGCATCGGAGTCGCTCCGCGGGCCGGCCGCGTCGGACTCCCAGCCGACGCCCCCGCCAAAGCCGTCGGCGTCGATTGCGGCGCCCGTTTCCTAAAAAACCACCCCGTCACCAATCCCGTCGTCGATGCGGTTTCACACGGGTGGTATTTTGACGATCCCGTCTTCATCAAGGATCTCACCTACACCCTGGCAGGTGACATGGATAGAAATGTCATTCCAACACGAACTCCAATTCCGGTCCTCAGTCTTGTCGAAAAATAACCCGATTACCAAGCAAACTAACCCAACCATTACCACTATGTCCGCAAAAAAAATCGCTGCGCCTGCACCCCGCTTGATCGTCACCGCAGAAGGTCTGAACATGAGAGAAGCTCCAAGTCTTCAGGCAAAGGTCATCGACATTCTTGCAAAAGGTCAGGTTGTTGACTGGGTCAGCAGCTCCGGGGATGGTTACTTCCACCGTATCACCCATCAGGGCGTCGAGGGATGGGCCTCGCACAAGTATCTCCAACCCTATTCCCCCGTAGCTGGTCCGGCTAACTTTCCATGGCTCCCAATCGCCGAGGCTGAACTAGGGACAAGGGAAGTCACCGGCAGTGGTGACAATCCGCGGATCGTGGCCTACCATCGATCAACCAGTCTCGACGCACCTTCCGCTTCCAACGATGAAACTCCCTGGTGTTCCTCATTCGTGAACTGGTGTGTGGAAAGGTCCGGCCATGCCGGAACAGACTCCGCATGGGCACGCTCCTGGCTGAGCTGGGGCCGTAACACCAATAACCCGACCAAAGGCTGTATCGTCGTCTTCTCGCGCGGAGTCAGCTCCGGGCACGTCGCATTTTTCGTCTCAAAGACAGCCTCTAAAATCAAAGTCCTCGGTGGCAATCAAAGCGATGAAGTGAACATCTCGGAATACCCTGCCAGCAGGCTGCTAGGATACCGAATTCCAGCTTAACACGCACCCAATGAACGCATCGGAACTACATGTCATCCACTCAAACCATTTACCCCGTAATTCATGAAATCCCAATCCCGAATCGCCATATTCGCAATTCTCGCCATCGCCTCGCAGGCCCACGGCCAAGCTGCTGACGAAGGGCAACCATCTGAGGACTATCCAGTTCACACGGTCGAAATCCCCTCCAAGGAAGTGACAAAAGCTATGCCCGGCGGTGAAAAGAAGGTCCACACCGGTGAACAACGAAAGGTTTTCACCCACAAGGATGATGTGGACAAGGGATTAGGCAATCTGGGACATGGCTTCTCCGCTCCCCTGGGCTGGACACTTTGGAAAACTCCCGGCACCAGGCTGTGCGAAGTAACCACTCTCACAGCTCCAGAAAGCGGTCCGGACGACGACAAGTTCTCTGTCGTTTACGACCCACAAGACCGCAAATTCAAGAAAGTCAGCCTCGCCGAATACTCCGAATGGGGACTCAAGACCCGCCTCGGGATTTTCGCCGATGACCCACAGAATGCCGAGGCCCGCCAAGAGGGAAGCGTCGTCATGCTCAGCCTCCGGGACTCGTTCTCCTACTTCAACGCCAATCAGGAAGGCTTTGGTTTCGACTACGCCACGTCCGATGGCGATTCCTCTTTGAAAATCAAGGGCGCCCTGATGGCGGATTTCTATTTGGATCCATTGTATAACCGAAAAGACGACTGGTTCGGCACCGGCTATCCATACCAGTTCTGGTTCCGGACTGGTGTAGAAATCGATCGGGACGATACCGCAACGAAGCCGTTCGACCGTACGAGCTACTATCTCCTGACCAACTTCCAGATCAACCCTGCACAAGATGCCCACCTCTTCGGCAACGAGTCGCTCATGCACATTTTCTCCCCCCAGTTCGTGCAACTCGGTGCCGCGCTGGATCATGACGAATTCACAGGAGACAATGAGCTCCGGTGGATTGTCGGCTGGCAACCGCAATTCTATTTCTCTGAGGATGTTATCGAAGGATATGGCGAAAGTTTCGGAATCAACCGCATCATGCGTTACAAGAAGGGAACATTCCTCAATTTACTCAAGCCCTCAGAAATTGACGAGGCCAAGCGCGAGGCCAAGGCCCAAGATCCGGCTTCCGAGAATCCAGCTTCTCCATGGTATTCCTCCCTTCCAATGGATCTCAAACTATCCGGTGGTTCGAAGATTCTCGCTGCGGCATTCCAGAACGATGCGGATTCCGCAGATGACGCATTGTTAGAATGGAAAGCTGGCGTGTTTGTAGGCAATTCTGACTGGCGTGCCCGGATCGGCTATTTTGTCGAAGGTGCCTCGCCAGTTCTCGATCCCGGCGAAACCCATGTGGGACATCGGTTTGTCGCGGAAATCGGCCTTGGAAACATTTCGGAAAATTATGCCGAACAACAGCGCAGCCAGATCGAATCCCTTAAGAAAAACGACGACAAATACGAAAACGTCAAACTCTCCTCTTCGGACTTGGGAGCTATGACCATCTTCGCCGAATACCGCATCGGCGCCCCTCCACCTACCTACAAGAAGGAAGACATTTTCCAAATCGGAACGCGGATTCGATTTTAGGGCATTCTCACCAATCGTTGAATAGCCTAGTTTGCATCATGACTGTTGGTCCAATTTGAGGAACATCAAAATGAACGAACCTATTTAATCCCACCACCCCCAAATGAACTCACGAATCGTTTTATCGCTCCTGGCTGCGCTGCATCCTTGCCTGATCAACTGCAGCACCAAACCCAAAATAGACCTCGCGCTGACTGGTTCAGGAGCGGCGATCAAGTCAAGTGTTGCTACAAACGGCAATGGTCTGGCATTAGCAATCGGTCTGAACTCTTTCTCGACAGACAGTTACGGCTGGGACGGAAAGCTGAAGGGCTGCGAATTCGATGCGAATGACATGGCCGCGATTGCGAGATCGCAGGGATTCAAAACCAGTACCCTCCTGACGAAGAACGCGACGAAAATTGCTGTCCGGAAGGCTATCAGAAGCGCCGCCGACACTCTAAAATCGGGCGACACTTACGTTCTCTCTTATTCGGGTCACGGCGCGTATGTGGACGATACCAACGACGACGAAGATGACGATTTTGACGAGACATGGTGCCTCTACGACGGACCAATGGTCGATGATGAATTAGCCCAACTATGGAGCAAGTTCAAACCGGGAGTGCGGATACTCGTGTTTTCCGACAGCTGCCATAGCGGAACGGTAACGAAGGCCTTCCGCGACAAGACAACGGGCAAAGTCGAGCAAATTCCCGAAAATCCCCTAACGAAGGGATTCACCGACGCCCAACTGAAAGCCCTCCAGCAAAGGCCGGAAAACAAGAAATTGGACAATGGCTTGCCCACCGATATGGATAGTGCAGAGGCAACTGGAGCCTCCGTCGTTCTAATCTCCGCATGCCTAGACCGTCAAGAAGCTTCTGATGGAGCAAGGAATAGCAAATTCACCGCGGAACTGAGGAAAGTCTGGGCGCGCGACCGGTTTGGAAACTCACTGACCGGCTTCCATGAAGCGATCGCAAGAAACATGCCACGAAAACAAACGCCGAAGTATTTCCTGACCGGGACACTCAATACTTCATTTCAAGCACAGCGTCCTTGGGCAAAGTAACCGTGACCGTGATTACCAACCTCACCGACATGCAAATTATGCCGAGTTCCATCAAAGTTCCGGTGGCCATGCTTTTTGGCGTTGCAACCACCTTGTGCGCCCAAGAACCCACCAATCTTACCTCTCAGCCGCTCGCCAAGGCATCCGGTACCCTTCCGGGAAACAGAGGGGATGTGAAGACCGGCATTGTAAAAATAGGGAAAAACGAGGCGCTCGTCTTTTCGGCCAACGGTCGGGACATCACGCTTGAAACCAACGAGAAACCCATCACGGAGAGAGGAATTCCGCTTCACTTGGAGATGGTGAAAGCGCAGGGTATCCACGGGCCAGATTACTTAAAGTTGAACGATTTTACCGCGAGGTCCGTCGGACAATGGCTGGATTTCATGGGAGCCGATTATCTTCAAAGCGGAAACCCATTGAAAGTCCGATTATACAAAGAGACATTGTTGCTTCGGGATAAGATCAACCAGAATATTACTGAACATTCCAACAATCAGGACTGGAAAGGCTTGGCCGTAAAATACAGCGAAATCCGGAATCTCATTGGCGAGATCTACGTCGATGAGCGTGATTGGGTAAAAAGAGCCCGGTTGGCATTCTTCCAGAACGACCTTCTTGAAGAAGAACTCACATTTGTCAGCAACAAGCTGTCGGATCCTCTGACAACGGAACAAGCTCAAGCCTTTGTCGCCGAACGCCCCCCAGAAGAAAAGCGATTTTATGATATGAATGACAACTACCGGCCTGCGATCTACCCGATGATCCAGAGTCGTAGCGCTTCCAGCTTTGCCATCGTCGAAAAAAATTCCGACCATGCGATTGGCAGCGGGGTTCTCATTGCTCCGGATCTGGTTCTCACCTGCCGTCACAATATCGATGAAGGACATGCCAAGGACTTTGATGACACCGGTTATGAAATCTGGACAGATTACGAAGAGAATTCCGCCGTGACACGCGACCAGGGCACATGGCTTGCCAAGGAAGTATATCGAAGCGAAAAACTGGATTTCGTACTTCTCGAGATAAAACAGGAGGACAAGACCAAGATTACTGATCGAAAGCCCTTGGAGCTGAATACTTCCATTGTCAGGCGATGGACCCCGATCATCGTGGTGGGATATCCGCGAAAGGCGAGACGAACTATCCATGACAGTAGTTGGGTTTTGTTTCCTCACGAGATAAGGAGCAAGAGGGAAATGGGGGAAATACAGGGGGAGATCACTAAGCAGTTGTCACGGAATGGCGCTAACATGGATGCACGTGCGACGGCAGCCGCTTCGGCGGACCAATTCATGAAGGGGGCCTATCGAAAATCCGAAAGTGACCCGGAAGTTTTCACGATGATGGATGGAGAAACTCCCTACATCGGAATTGAAAGTGACACGTTTAGCGGGGATTCCGGCGCGCCCGTGACGTTGCGTGAAGGAGGCTCGGTGATTGGCATCCTTTTCAAGGGAGTCCCCGACGATGGTGACCCTCCAGACACCAAATTGCGTCTGCCTAGCCTGCGCCTTTTGTCCGGGCCTGAAAATCACGAACTGGTGATACCGATACGCGCGATCTTGAAGGACATGACCGATAACTACTCCACTGAGGAAGCTCTCAGGACCCGAGGCGTGAAAATCATCAGATGATCGTCCGACTGCCCGCTCCGCTCCATTCTCGACAAGATTCAATTGCCCTCCGACAAAATCCGTCCCGCCTTTCAGGCTCTACTACTCCATGACCAAAAAGAACAAGACCGGAATTCGCAAATCCATCGTAACCAAGGTGTGGCCCTCTCGCCACATGGTCTCTGCTTTGACCCTTCTGTTGACCTCGTGTGGCGCGCCCAACGCGTGGCATTCCAACCAGACCGGCAGCCGGGGCAATCGCGAGGCAGGCCATTTCCACCCACAGCCTCCTCCACCAGGCTCCAAATATCCCTACTACGGACACCAGACAACCACTTATGTGGTGGCGCGCATTGCGGGGTGGGATCAGGAAACATCGCTTCGCTTGTCGCATTTCAGCCAAGCTCCTGATGATCTCGCGATTTCCTATTCCGCGCCCGCCGTTGCAGTTTGGGGCACCTTGATACCAGGAGCATGGAACTACCGCCACCGCGTGATGAATGTCCTCCACTCGCTCCATGGCGGGGATGCTGCGGCAGTCGATCGGCGCCGCGAACGACTTCATGGTCTTATTGCGGCGAGCAACAAGGCTGACCGCGAACAGCATTGGAAAACTGGGTTCCTCATTCACGCTTATGGCGACAGCTACGCCCATGTGAGGCCAAATTCCCAAGGAGGGGAGCGGGCCTACGGCGAACTCGTGGGCCATGGCTTCGACCGTCATGTGAAGCCGGATCACATCAGCGAGCATTTCCCGATGTACGAAATTTATGTGGGCCAGCTTCACGCAGCACTCGCCAAAAACGGTGGAAACCCGGCGGAGCTCAAGCGCTTTGTTGCTACTGTCAAGGCGGATTCTCACAGCGAGAAGACGACTGAAGACGCCATTTGCAATTTCGCGCCATTTGGCCGAAAATTGCCAGGAAAATCTTATTCCGAGTGGAATGAGGAGATCGAAGACGTGAGCACCTACCTACAGGCAGTCGAGAAGAGTCTTTGATATTTCTAGAGCAATTCTGCGACAGACGAGTTACGTTCGAGAAAAATCATAAACCACATCTGCGGAATCCGGGGCGCTTAGGCCGATGCGGTAAGTCTTTAATCGGGTGCGCGGCCGCGTACCTAACGAGTAGGCTATTACTGAAGGTCAATATCTCTTTTCAAGTTGAGTCCCAAGTGTAAGTTACTTAAATTGTGGCAGTAGCGCTCGGGTGAATTCAGTCCAGCTCCCTGCCCATATTCCACGCAGTCATTTCACAATCCGAAAACCAAAGAGTCCGAAGTTTCCCGGGGCTTTGGTTGGATGGGATCGTAGCTAGACATTTTTTCACCCCACCTGCTCCTATGCATTCATCAACATGGGAGCAGGCAATCGCGGAGGGTGGTGAGTTCTTTGTTTTGGGCGCGGTGGCGTTCGATGAGGTCGAAGAAGGAGGCGGTGGTTTGGTGGAATTGTTGGACGAGATCCGCGGTCGGGAGGGCGATAGATTGGGCGGCTACTACTTCGGGGTTCACGGCTGGGTAGGCAGCGCCGCTGGCTACGATGGTGCGGCGGTTGATGTTGAATTCCGAGGCGAGGCTGAGATAGTCAAATTCCTGATAGATCACGGATTTGGGGACGAGGGCGGCACCGGCTTTGAGGATGGCTCCGTCCAGGAGGCGGCGTGACCAGCGGCCAGTCCTGCCCCAGGGCTCCGGCGCTCTCCTCGCAGTAGGCGGTGGCGCACAGCATAACAGCCATGTGGAACACCAAACTCATGGAAGACTACTAGACTATCGAACGCAGGTTGATTCGAAGCTGTTTAATAAAAGAAGGGAAGTCACGATACACTCTCAAGGTAGATTTTTTAATCTGGTATTTCACATCAGTTTCCTGGAGCTTTTCGCGCATTTCCCAGCAAGTTTGCGTTATGCATTGTGCCAATGGATAGCGGTTTAATGTTGGTATTTTCCATGTATCGATGAAGCCTCTTTGATTGCGCGTTCTTTCCAAATCCGCAGCGATTTCAGGCCATAGAGCGCGCTTTCGTTCAGAGTCCGGAACAATCTTTCCCGATTGCAGATCACTTCGGAAGAGATCAAGTTCCAAACAGGCTCTATCAAATAGATTGGAAGAAATTGCCGCTAAATCAAGGTCCGAATGATTTCCGAACGCACGACCAAGTTTGGGCACTGGAGCGAGACTATAACCAATTTTCCCACTACCAATGATTGTTAATTCCTTTGGATGAATGCCAATTTTTCTGGCAACCCATTCACGAATTATTTCGTATAGCATGGGGCGGCTTCGAAAGCAGAAAGGAATTCCCTCTGAAATCCAGAGACGACACAAACCGTCGATTTCTCCGATATTTGATCCCCGCAAAACAGCGAGCACTTTTTCCAGATCCGGATGCTGAACATCCAATGCTGCGCCTTCATTTGATAGGTAAAATGGTCTCATTTTTAGTTGATATCTTTCAATCTATTCTCGCTGACACCGACCCACTGTTTCCGATACAATCGAAGGATGTGCAGAGTCCTACGGGAGATCTGGTTCTGACGATTTGGGGATGGGCATTGAGGTTCGGGATATTTCAGGCGTGCAATTATTCCAGCCGCCTGCTCGTCTGTCAACCCGTCGACGGAAAGCTGCATTCTTTTGTATGCTTGGTCCAACCCGTTCATCCGCCATCCATAATATGCTGAAAACAGGTAGTAACTTGGGATAAGTGAGCGAGAATGGGCATCGGTAACCTTGACCGCCAGACAGATTTCTGTAATTTTCCTGCGAAGTGTCGGCTCATACCTCCCGGTCAATGTTCTGGATAGCTGCTGCGCAATTGTGTTCCCCCTTGAGGGTGGCCGGACGAAGTTCTGATAATTGCCCTTACTATTGCTTTAGGATCGAAGCCCGTGTGATTAAAAAAGCGATGATCCTCCGCTGAGACGAGCATCTGCTGCAAGACCATTGGGATTCTGACAGACTTTTTTTCGAACAGCTCCCCATGGATGAGCTGGAGCCGATTTTGAATCACAATCCAATCTTCTGAAATTATATTTCGTGTAGCCATTGGAATTTTCGATTTGTTGAGATTATAGGGATGGCTACCTTTGTTGATTGAAAATGCCCACCACGATGACGCCGCACTCGGGCTTGAGCTTGCCGAAGAGCGTGTTGGTTTCGTGGCCGGGCTTTTTCAGACCCCCGGGAGGAGAAGAGCCCACCATCCGAAATGCCCGTGCCGTTGTCGACAGGGCGAATGACGGCGGTGATCTTAGGTTTTAGCGTGTCGCCGATGGCATTGAGCAAATTCGAAAGGGCGGGATAGCCGGAGGTTTCGGGAGTGCCAGCGCCGAGGGAGGCGTGAAGGCTGGTGAGGTAGAATTCAACCGGATGCACGGGTGCATGCCTAACGAGGATGGAGGTGGAATGGCAGCATTTTTTCGTCGAATTGGGATGCCGGGCGGATAAGACCGGAAAGGAACCCGGCTGAGACAGCCGGGACACTTTGTGAACCGCCCGAGACCGGTTTCAAGCATAGCGCTGGCCACACTCCGTAATTCAGATCGGGTTCACTCCAGAAGCGTCCAGCGGTGCATGCTGGCCATCGATGCGAACCAGGGATTCTTTTGTGGGTCTGCTGGTGCGATGGTGACTTTGAAGGTCATGGGGTCGGCCTGGATCCACTTTCCGTTGCCGTAGTAGACCATGACGTGGCGGCCATCGGCGGTGACGGCGAGGTCGCCTCTTGATAGGTTTTTGGTGTCGAGGTCGCTGAGCTTTCCGCGGCTGCCGAGGGGGCGGGTGAAGTTGCGGTAGTTTGCGCCGAGGGCCTTGGCGCTGGTGTCGAACCACCATTGGCAGGCCCATTCGCGGAAGGCGGTGCCGTTGGCGTTTTGCCACGCTTCCTCCAACAGAGCGTCGCGCAGGGCGAGGCGGGGCAGGCCGGAGCAATCGACGCCGCGGCGGCTTTCGCCGCCCCAGAGATAGGGGGTTCCTTCCATCCGGCCCATGGCGGCGATGTAGCGGTCCCGCAGTTTACCCGGGTTGATCGGCTTCGCGGGGAGGCAGAACGGGAGGGCGGCGAGAAATGGCAGGACTAACAGGAGATTCCGCCGGAGTTTCCATTTCCAGCAGAACAGCAGCGCCGCCGTCCACGTCGCAGCCAAGGCCAGCGGCAGGCCGTAGCGCAGCGTGCCGTCGTGATAGGGCCACAGGGCCAGGGCGACGAGGCCGGTTAGTCCGGCGATCCAGATCAGGCGGAGGAGTTGGTGAAACATGTCATTTCGTCACCAATCACGCGGTGATTTGCGATGCGGAAACGCCGCTTCACGGAAATTTCACGCGGCCTTCATGGGGCCGGATTCGCCTTCGCCCATTCCTCGCGGAGCACGGGATCGAGGATGGTTTTCCATTTGGCGTAGCCGGCGGCGTTCAGATGGAGCCGGTCCTCGCGGTAATAGGATGATACCGGCTGGCCGGCGGGGTCTGCCAGATAGGTGGTGCAGTCGACGAAACGCAGCCAGCTTTTGCCGACGGACCAGGTCAGAAGGCGGTCGTTGAGCTCGCGGACATCGGGGATCTGTTGGGCGCGGCTGGGGGCGATCTTCACCGAGGTGACGAGGATCCGGGCGCGGGGGAAACGTTCGTGGGCGACGGTGAGGAAATTCGTGTAATCGGCGAATGATTCCTGCACGCCGAGTTTCAAATTGAGGTCGTTGCCGCCGGAGTAGGTGACGATGAGTTTCGGTTCGTGGCGGGCGACGACGGTTTCGAAAAAGGTGGTGAGGTCGTTGGCGATGCTGCCGCCGAAGCCGCGGTTGATGACGGGGAGGTCGGGGAAGTCCTGTTCCAGATTCGCCCACAGGCGGAAGCTGGAGCTACCGGTGAAAACGATGCCGCCGCGCTTGGGTTCTTGTTTCGTGAAGGCGTCGATCTCGCCGGCGAAGCGCGCGGGGTCCGGGCGGACGACGGGATCGGCGGCGAGCGTGGGGCCGGTGGCGAGCAGCAGGCAGAGAAAAATGGGTTTCATCGGGGCTTCATACGCCAAGGAAACCCCGGATCTTCACCCTAAATCCCTAGCGGAAACCTTGGTTGACGCCGCATCTTTGTCGGACCAGTCTTCCGGCGAACATGAGCACGAGCATGAGAGTTCTGGTGATTTTGAATTTTCTGGGGGTCGCGGTGTCGGCGCTTCTGCTGGCTTCAACGTGGTTCGCGAAGGGCATCATCGTCCATCAGGCCCAAACCATCGCCTTGGAGAAGACCCGCTCGTTTCTCGCACCCGCCGTTTCCGGCGCGGAAAAACTGCTGGACCAGCCGCTGGTCGCCAAGGCGCTTCCTCCGTCCGTAAAAACGAAACTCGCGGACGAAATCGCCACCTATCAGCATTCGCCTGACGAGTGGCTGCTGAAAATCGCCAACGGCACCCGCGACCGCGCGCGGGAGTTCGATTTCCCGGAAGTGAGGAATCCGCTTGCGCGCAAATCACTGGATTTTGTGACCACCCGCCTTGCCGGAGCCCGTGGCCATTTTAAAAACAGCTTCGACAACCTGATCCGCGACCTAAGGATTTTCTCGGCCACGAATCTCATCATTTTCCTAACCGCAGGAGGACTCTGTTTCATCGCAAAAACACCACGATCACGCCGCTTGCTGGCAATATGGTCCGCCGTGCTTTTCGTCGCCACGGTCGTTTCCATTTATGGGTTCTTCACGGGTTTTAAAGGGCCGTTTTTGGTCGCATGACCAGCCGGCCGCAAAAGAACAGAATTCTGATACGGTAGTGATCGAAGTTTCTAAATCCCCTGGCAGCGGCCTTGATTGCCTG
>Ga0123337_10004631_pt1 | contig 13909 bp, 10 predicted proteins | sample frozenSSSSmetaG_FD_89792 | JGI IMG/M metagenome (GOLD analysis project Ga0123337, IMG submission 89792) | Glacier valley bacterial and archeal communities from Borup Fiord, Nunavut, Canada, to study Microbial Dark Matter (Phase II) -... | ecosystem: Environmental > Aquatic > Freshwater > Ice >... | reverse complement strand
TTCCGGAGGCATAAATTGCCGCAAGAGTGGTTGCTCCACCATTAAAACTTACAGAAATATATGGATTAGTATAGGTAGAAGTCCCTGCGCCTGCATTAATATCTTTCACCCAGGCACTCACCACATAGGTTTTGCCCACGGTAGGGGCAAAACTACCGATACAATCAACACAATTTGTAATTGTGCTATAACATGGAGCAGGCGACGTATAAGACCCGCTGGCCAGACAACTCTCCGTACCTATAAAATTAGAGAGATAATATTTGACTGTGTAGGGTACACTTCCGCCGTAAGTATAAATATCCGGTATTGAGAACGCAAAAGAGGAGGTAAAAGGCGCATAATAATATTTTGTAATGCCTGCCGCCGCAACACTAATAACGCCTTTGTTGAGATAAGTACTAGTTAAACTGATATTTCCGCTCAACGTATAGGTGTTTTTTCCACTGTTACAAGCTGATGCTGTCAAACTACTGACAGTCAATGAACAATTAGAAACAGTCGCCGAGCAAGCCGCTACGGTAGTGCTGAGGACACCTGCGCATCCACCTCTGGCAACAAGTCTGACCTGATAGACTCCCGCTTTTCCGACGCGCACATCCTGCGCGGAATTAGAGCCTATGATTTCAGGCCCAGTCCACCAATATCTATTAAAATCAGGTGGGGCGGTGAGCGTGCGCGTGGGATTGGACAAACTCACGCAAGACCCTGTAGTGACTGACCCTGTAAGACAATCTCCATCTAAATAAACATAAGCTAAATGGCCACCCCATGCACAATCAGAAACGACGAATTCGACCGTTACATTCTGTCCGACATAATCCGTGAGCGGAATCACTACGTCCGTCCAATAGCGATAATAAAAATCTTTCCCTGAAGAATTATCGTGAATGAAGTTTTCTTTTATTTCTGATAAAGCCGGATTGGCTACAGCTGTATAATCTGCACATTTTATAATATTACCACTTGGATCTTTTATCCGCGCATGAAAATAAGGCTTGTGAATATCTTCATGACTATCACCCGGATCTTCAAGCACAGCTGCAAATGAATATTTATAAAACGGTTTAGAAGCATCAACAAATATGGTTCTAGAAAGCTGCATGGCGTCTCCTCCATTATCATAATTTTCAAGCCTGAAAGAGTATGATCCACCGGGTTTAACTACGGGTAATATTGTTCCGGGAATATTTGGATCATAACCGGTGCTTGTCACACTATAATGTGTAATCAGACTGTTCAGAGGCAAGGTGCTTACGGTCACAGTAGCAAAACTGCTACAACCCAAACCTCCGCAGGCAAATCCGCTTTTTAAAATCCAGTTGCTGTTAAAGGCCGAAACAGATGTGCCACTTTCGAAACCAATATTATCACAAATCACGGTGCTCATAGCGGCAAGGCTGGAGGCCTGATTAATCTGGTCAACAAACCCACTGGTATCCGACATAAAACTGTCTAAAGCCAGCATGTAATTTACATTTACTTTATCCAGCCATTGCTCAAGACTGTCAATTTGATGATTGCTGTTAAGAAAATAATATTTCTTGTCAGCCATAATTTGTGAAGCCTTCTTCTGAATAAAAAGAGTAAATACCTGTTCCCGTATTTTTCTAATTTCCCTAGCTTGCATCAATTGGGTAACAATACCTTTACGACTCCAGAGAAATTCTGCTCTTTCATTTATTTTGTGTGCAAAAACCATGGTTTCTGCTGAAAGCAAAAGAAAAAGGACTGAGATTTTAAAAATTGTGTTTATTTTCATGGTGCAGAGCAATTAAGCTGTTTTGATATAGTTACATTTGTTCCTGTGGTTACGCGGATTCCCTTTAATCCCGTATGTGCGGTTGCTCCTGACACTTGGGCCGCATTCTGTTTATAGCTGAAATGGTCATTAGAGCAACTCGAGAAGTTATAATCCTCAAAGCCATCAAATCCTATATCTGCATATTTAGCATTGGCTGCAACAGACATCGGCAAAGAATTATTATAACCATAAGTCGCAGCGGAATATCTATTAAGCGGATCTTTATTTTCCAATTCCATTCCAAATGGACTATACTCCGTAATTTCAGAGGTCCAAGTCCAATCCGTACCGTTGATGACCCAAGCGCTTCCATTCCATTTCCAATATGGGGAATAATTGGTATAAGAGCCATCATTCCTGATATTTACGTTATTATTTTTGACCGATACCTCCCGATTCGTCAGGAACGTATAGGATTTAAATGGTCTCCATATGCCTTTTCTACCAGTAGCATATGGATTTGAAGAAATTTTCATCAGACTTGAATAACCTGCAAAGCATTCGCAATAGGTTTTCCAGTCATCCCTGAACACCTGTGAAGCGGCATTAATCACCTTCGAAAAAGCATTCGTTCGGATGCCGTTTAATGGATTTGACATAGAAACCAGTGAGCCGACATTGGCCTTCAATATATTTCGCCTGCCCGAGCGCACAATAACAATATCCTGCCCTGTTGTCGATGGTTTAAAAGCTTGTCCAATTTCATTGATTACCCCAATAGAACTTGCAGAGACAGATGTCACCCAACCCTTCTCTGTGCCTGAAATAATTTCATCACCGGGCACAAACCAATTGGACGCATTACTGATATTTGTATAACCCGAAGGGTCGAAAGCAAGGCCGGTAAAACTTATTTTATAGTTTTTATAAGCCGGACCCATATTATCATAATACCAATGTGCAGGATACGTAAAAGAATAAATATCGTCCTCAAATTCGTTCTTGGTTTGTGTCAAAATCACGTTGCCGGTTTCAGAATCATAAGTCAGATTTTTTGTCCCTACTTTTGAGCCCAAATCATAGGCAATAACTTCTTCAACTAATCCATACCTGTTCACGACCTTGGTCATCACCGCCGATCTGAATCCACGTTTATCTGATTCTGCATCATTATAAAATGAAGGTACTGTCAATGGCATAACGCTGACCATAAAATTATCAAGATTACCTTTAAAACCGGCGGCATAACTTGCAGTTGTTTCCTGCCTGAAATCGTTTACGATATCATATTCAACCCCAAGTTCTTTTTGTTTAATTGTGCCATCCGGATACAGCACCTGAGCAGAATTTGTCAAGCGATATCCCTTCGCAGAATTAGCATCCTTTTGGTATGGGGTGCATTGGTACCTGTATTCTGTCCCTGAAATCGGCATATCGGAATTTTCAGCATAAACCCATACGGCTTTTGGTTTGCCATGCATATCATTCAGTTCAATACTAAAGCCCTGAGAAGCCACCATGTATGAGCGCGTGTATTTTTTAAATATTTTCAGCAGCGGCGAAATCATAGTCTGTTTTGCCTCCAAAGGGGTATTCTGCACAATGGTTGGAAAATCTTTAGCGGTGTAAAATTCATTGATGACGTAACCTGTGGCGTGCCTTGTGACATTGCTTCGTCCAAGATTTTTTACCGTCACTCTACTGTAACCTATTGAAGCATTCGGATAAAAAGATTCACCTATAGGCGTTTCAAGATAAAACCTATCATCCGGCGCCAAAAGTTTATCTTCCTTATTACCGAAATAAAGTGGTTGTCTTAACGGATTTTCATCCGCTCCAATACTAGGTTCATTTGATGCAACACCGGAAGAAATCAGCAAACCTGTTTCTGCATCTGTAGTTGTATAACTATACTCCTGCCCATATTCTGTTTCGTCAGAGGAACCTCCTGCTGGAATCATACTCTGCCATTGGTCACTGATAGTTATTTTTTTCACCCTCAAACCTCCACCCAATTTTTTTCCTGTCGGATGATACAATCGAACAAAAGAATGACTTAAATCCACACTCTTACCCGCATCAATATCCATCAGGTAACCATTTTGTCCCTGAAGCGCCTGCAGAAGTGGACCTAAAAATGTAACATCACGAAACAGAGCTAGAAGTTTAACCACATTACTTGTATTATCATCCACACTGCCGTATAATTCCCTGTTCAGATTCATTCTTCCATATTGCCACGCAGCTTTTGCCATTGGATGAACATTTAATCCCAACCCATGATCGCCAATATCCACATGCTTTACTTTAAGGTAACCATGGGTATATTTTGTACCGTCAGACCCATCTGAAATCATAAAGGCTTTATCGATATCAGAGATGTCTTCAAATTCACAATAACCCGAAACATATTCATAATTATTCCTTGAGGTCAAATCAACCTTAATCCTGAAATACATATTTGACATTTGTTTGAGATACATTTGCCTGAATTTTATTCTGTCATTTTCCCTGGCCGACGGACTGGTGCCACTGGGCACAAAATTTTCATTCAGTTTAAAAATCATAAATTGATTGTTAATAATCCCGGGTGAGCCACTGATTAACTGATTGTGGGTTGAGCTAAACAAACTCGGCTCTCCAAGGTCTCTGACAAAGGATGTGATTTTAAACATCTGCATCGCATTTTGATCCTGCACATAGGCATAATCATCTGATTCATAAAACACATTGATTTTTCCTCCCGATGGAAGTGTAATACGTTTGAGTGTCCAGGCTTGTGCGTTGTTATCCGCACTTGTCTGATTCTGTTCAACATACGGAAACTCATTGTTTGGAATGCTTAAATTATTGGGCTTATAATTCCCCCAACGGTCATTATCCTTGACACCATATGAAGGGTTCACTGTATTATATTCAAACTCATAAGGACTAAATTTACCCCTTAAAGAGTTGCCATATGTAAAATAAATTTTTGACAATGTCAGTTTTCCCTTGTTTGTATTATTATCCGCTCCACCGGTAGTTCCATCGTTATTTGGCACACCCGGGCAGAGGTTATAGTTGTATTCAAAATTTACAACTTTTATCGGAGTTGGGGTGCTGTATAATTGATCATAATCAGGTTTGGAGTACAGCGTAATTTTCCTAAGTAACTTAGTGGTAACATCTCCCATACCGCCATTTTTATCAATTACACCATATCCATCCTTGCGGTCTTCCAATGTAAAAACAGCGATACTATTCTTCGTTTCTATCGTGGACAGGTACCATTGTTCTTTTTCGCCATAGGTATAATTTCCCTGATTATCATCGAGATCCGTGTAAAGGCCCTCATTCAGATTGGCCATGTACTGCTGAAATGGCGCTCTCCATTTATACAGCTTATTTAATTTTGTATATGTAAATTTTGTATAATTTCCTATATCACCTTTACTAGGACCTTTAACCCCGTCAATATCCACATAATCTGTAGAGAGTATGGCTGTGAGTAAAAATGAATGTGCAAAAGCCGGCATGACTGTATTGCTGTAATAGTTATCATTACCTCTATTATTCTCCATAGAATTATCCTCACTGCCATAACGCACCAGTCCACTAGGGCGGTCGATATCAGATTCCAAAAGCGTCTGCTGCTGGGCATTTCTGGCCCATCTACCTGTATTAAAAGTAGTTTCTTCCTGCGTATAATTATAGGCTGCAATACCGTATACATATCTGGCTCCGTCATCTTTTAAAACCGTCATCTCCCCCGGGTGATAGGATGGTGCAGGATACATGATGCCAAGATTATTTTCCAAACCAAAACGCTCCACCTCACTCCTGGTGAGAATGCTCAACTGCTGATTCCTTTTTATCCTTGTCTTTTTATAGTTATTTGAGGGCAGATTCATCGCCACACCATATTTATCCAAAAGGCTGGGATTGGTTCTAAAGGTAAAATCTGCTGCTGAAATCCCCATTCTAAGCGGCGCACTTCCTTTATAACTGGATTGAACAAAACCTTCTTCATCAGTTGTTATTTCTCCAAGCTGTTTATATGCATAAGTTTCATAATCTATGATACCGGGATTGTCCCTGTTTCTAAAATGATCCTTTCCGGAATTATTGTAATGATCATCCCATTTGCCGGAATTTGAATTGGAAACATTCACATTGATGTTAAATCCATTTTTCACAGCATTTCCAAAACCTATATCAACTCCACCTCCCACACCAAGGCTGGTGTTTTCACTGTTTTTATCAAATACATTACCAACCTCGGCTCTGAACGGCCTGAAAGTACCAGAAATACCCTGACCATTCACACTAAAAAGATCATACGTGTAATTTGTTAAAGGTAATATGGGTGTATTTTTAGTGAATGAGCCATCTTTTTCCCGATTAATATCCATCATCGCATTATTGCCCGCAAGCTCTGTATACTGATAACCATAGGCCGGAACTTGCATCACTTTTTGTTTTAGTCTTTGCCAGGAAAGAGTCCCGGACATGGAATAACTCGGAAATATCCCGCCATATTCACTACCTGCCTTATAAGAAAAGGAAAGACTGGTATTTTGCATCGGTGTTTGAATATACGGCGTGTAAGAATTTAGACCGATACTTATTCCATCTCCAAGATTGGCAATATCAAACTTGTTCCTCTGCGCGCCAAAGGAAAGTTGTTGCAAACCACCTCGTGAACTAAAGGCCAAACCAACATTTAATTTGCTGCTTATGTCATTTTTATCGGCTCGTTCTTTTATCTTATTAAAAGAAACATCAGGCTTAATACTTAAACCACTGGCAGAACTTCCTACGGACAACGAATATGTATTATCTGCAGTCTTACTTCCACTTGTTGATTCTCCGGTGTTATAAGCAGCAGAAACGCTACTGGCCAGACTGAAGCCTGTATAATTATTATACGTTAAGGTGAGAGATGCATCAGCCTGCACTGTAGGCCCCCCCGTCTTTGAGGTCACCGGAAATTTTGTTAGTTTGGGAAGACCAAACTTTTCAAGATCTTTAGTCAAAGTAAACGAAATATTTTTATTGGGTTTTACATTGTTTTCTTTCCTCACAATATCACCCTTAAACTCATCCGGAATGCCCCGCATGGATCTGGTGATTGCACCCGGATTCAGATTCCAGCCTAGCCCCACCCAACTTGATTCCATGTCAGTTGAAAGCTGGCTTGCGTAACTCAGGTTAATCGGATAACCGTCTATATCCAGCAGTGGAAGATTATACTGAAAATCTCCGGAAAAAAGATCCACCATATCTGAAACACCAATCGGCTGAAAGGAAGACACCTCTGGTTGTGATGGTCCACCTGTAAGTGCAAAAATATCCTGCGGCATGAATTGAAAAGTAAAGAGCAACAACAGCATCATTGCTGTTTTCCTTTTATGATATCTTATTTTTTTCATATTAGTTTGACGGTTGTATAAGTGGGATGTTATTGATGATTTGATCGAAAGTAAAATTTAACCTGCCCAGACCAAAGTATATGTCATCATAGACAAGCGTGAATTTTTTATGCCCGGTTTTTTGACTTGAAAATCCAATATTAACAGATAGATCATTTCGTATATTTCCTGTATTTTCATAGATCACCAAAGTGCAGGGAATGGTATCCTTATCTGTGATAAGTGTCAGCTGTCTCTGAATTCCAGAACTCCAATACATCATTTTTGATTCATTCGAGGGAAAGAACTCGTTTGGTTTTGCAAAAAGATTTTCTTGTTTTTGAGGTGCGATATTGAGCAGAAAACTAAATTCGCTGCTTGTTTCTTCTGTGGAAGGCAAATATTTAACCCTCAATTCTAATCCACCCAATTCCCTTGTATTGATAAGTTTGGTCTGATTATTCTGAATCCAATCCTGCAATTCCACAACATTCGAAACCTTGGGTCTTTCGCTTATATCATATTGTTCTGACCTTCCGCAAGAACAAAACAAAATCAGTTGAAAAAACGACAAATAGATTATTTCTCTACCCTTTATCATTATTTATTATTATATTTTTTGTTGACAAAATCCAACATTTCCTTATTGATATTATCTTCTCCTTTTCCAATAACATTTAGATTCTCTTCTACTTCACCAATCACCAATTCAACATCATGAATCTTTGCATACTCTTTGATGTATTGCTTCAATTGTTTATATATCTTTTTGTCAAAATCCTGCGACAAGGCCACATTGGCTTCCTGAAACTCCTTTTTTTTGTTGTATAAATAATTTCCCTTATCTTCCAATTGCTTGTTATCTCCACCGCTTAATCCAAATTGGTTATAATCATATTCGAGACTATCCATTTCCTTTCGTCTATAGGCTATGACCTTCTCAAAATCTTTTTCCAACTGTTTTTTGTATTCAAAATTTTCAAAAAGATATTTTAAATCGACAAAGGCATATTGCCTCCCCCTAGTCATGATTGTATAAGTAGAAAGACACACTGCCAAAAGGCTGATGAATAAAGTAATCGTGCTTAATTTCAACATTACTGAATTTGGAATTTAAGATAAAAATGCTCTTTATCTTGCGATATAATGTGGAGATAATAATACCCCGGACGAAGGTTTAAAGCCCCTACATTAATTTTGAATTTCCCAAATCCAATAAATTCGAGGTCTGTAATACTCACTTCTCTTGACTCTTTTTCATCATAATTAATTTTTAAAACAGAGGATTTTATTAACTCAAGATTACTTTTCATTATTTCATAATTTAATGTGACTGTCGGTTTTGAGTCATTAAAAACAAAATACAAAAACCCATCCTCTGCAATTCTATAAGCTGCGGCATCCATATTTCTTGAAACTACGGCATACATGCTGCTGTCTTTTTTCTTCTCCTCCTTCTTGATCTTAAACTTCCACTGTTCACTTTTGGCTATAGGTGTTTTACCGACAAAAGCCTGTACCTGCCATGCGTATGTTTTGCCTTTTTCAAGTTCGGGCAAGTCAGAAGGAAACATCAAAGACGGCTGAGCAATACCTTCCATTTCAATTAATGGTCTGTTGATACTCAATGCATCTGATTTATTTTGCCCTTCCATTATTTCCACCAATATCATGCTATAATTCAGATTGGCTGAACCCGCCACAGGTGATGGTGGTATCCACGTAAACATTGGTCTTGTTTCTTCAATTTCTGAGTCATTCTCCGGTGTGGCTAAAATCAGTGGTGTTGGATTTTCAATATGTACCTGGGTGCATTTTACCTGCTCCACACTCGCTGCATTCTGTCCTGCACCTCCACAATCCTGACTTACACAAATTAACCATACACAGATATGATAATTGCCGGAAGGATAGGTACCCGTTCTGCTTTCTATCTCTGCAATATCCTGATTAAAATAATTTACATCACTTAAACTGGTATTCATAGGGGTAATAATATTCGAGCCTATATTCAACATCACTTCCGAACTTTTAAACTCTGCCACTGTCTGTCCGACAGCATCTGTAATCTTACCCTGCACCATAACAGGAAATGCTTTTGTGTTGTTATTGACCACAATGAGATTTAATGCCTCTCTGGTATTAAAGACATATTCATTGATGGCATTAAACTCTATATTGACCTGCGCCTGCAGATAAATACCTGAGCAAATAAAAAAAACCAGCATGGCTAATTTTTTTATGTGGCGGTGTAGGTGATTTAACATATTGACTGATAGTTAATGAACAAGTCAAATCAAGTAAATAAAAATGGTATTTTTTTATACTCCGAGCGCAAGGAAAAATTAACACAAAATTCAATTAATTAAAAATCAAATACTTATAAATTTTACATCTTAAAAAATGAACCTAAAGGACTATTTAAAATGAACCTAAAGGACTATAGCAAAACGCTAAAACAGAACCCTATAAATGAAGAAAAAGTCGCTTTTATATGACTTTAAAAACCACAGGAATCTTTGTTCCTTATCAGAAATTTAAATAGATCCTAAAAAGTTATCAGTTCAATATTTTTAAGTGATTATATGCACTTAAAAGAGAGACAAAAAACGGTTTCCCGCAAAAACTATATCACAAAAATACCGGTCCTGATGGCATGGATAACAATACCCACAAGATTATCCGTTCCGAGTTTTTTCATGATATGGTTGCGGTGGTTTTTCACAGTTGCTTCTGCTATAAACAAGGCTTCAGCAATTTCTTTGGCTGTCATTTGTTTGCAAATGAGTTGAATAATCTCTTTTTCTCTTGGGGTTATTTCAGCATCTACCGGGTTCGATTTTTCCTTTTCTATTTTGTACATCAAAAAGTCGGACCACACCCTTTGCACCAATTCTGAAAGAAATACATGACCATCCAGAACCTGCCTGATGGCTTTAGTAATTTCTTCCTGGTCAGCGTCTTTTAACAGATAACCATGCACACCTTTTTTCAGAATTTCCAAAATACCTTTTCTTTCATCTGACATAGAAATGATCAGTATTTTAGTTTTAGGATATTTTTTCATGATGACATCCGCCGTGTCATATCCATTCATCTCCGGCATGTTCAGGTCGAGAATCACTAAATCATAAAAAATTTTTTCCATGGCTTCAAGGGCTTTTTTTCCATTGCCGGCCACATCACATTTTGAAATTTCGGGTATACGTTCAATCACACGGGCGAGACCAATCCGTATCAACGGATGATCATCAACAAGCAGTACAGTAATCATAGTTAGGGATTTATAGTGTTTTAGTTAACTTCAAATAAAAATAAATTAAATCAAATTAACAAAAATATTGTTCATAGAATTATTGTGTAATGTTTGACCATATTTCACAAATTCATGTACATATTCCTTACTATCGAATGGGATATGCTTTAGCCCGGCATTTTCAGGTTGAATTAATGTCATTGTTTTCTTTTTTTTGCAAATGTTAAGAATTCAAATGAATTTTTTTAAAAAAAAACACAAAACGGGCAGTCCGATTAGCAACTGGTATAGAAAAGGCAACAACTGGGACAATTGACTTAATAACTGGGACAGCAAATTTTCAGTACTCAGAACTTTTTACACAATTTCACAAGGCTTCAAGTTTATTTTTTTATTGTGCGATACCGAAAATTTTATATTCACACCGCAACTGATTGCCATCAATTGATTTTTTAACGCTATATATTGTCCACTTTCCGATTCAAATACAAGATATCTTACAAACACAAAACCTTTTAAAAAGCCGTATAAATCAAACAAGTAGGCCACTCCTATTCTTATTTTTATCTATTTGAAAAACAAAACATTAAATCACAAATTATCCACCCTTGATTTTTATACCACAGAGTCGATTAACTTTGTATGTAAATTATCAGCCATATGAAAAAATTATTACTTTCCGCATTATACCTCAGCATGTCCGCAGGACTGTTTGCTCAGGTCAGTAAAGGAGCTTTTGCCATTACAGGTACAGTAGGTTTGAACGGTGGCAAAAACTCAAACTCTCAAACAGATTTATCCAACTCAACCACTACAACTACATTTGATCAAAAAACCAGTGGTTTTGCCTTTGTTCCGGCCATCAGTTATTTTTTCTCCGACAAAATTGAAGGGGGACTCGCTTTGGCCTTTATGAAAAGCACAACGACCAACAACTTCCATCCAACTGGCGGAAATCCTAATTCTACAAATTCTCAAAAAACAGAAAACCCTTTAACAGCATTTGGCCTTTTTGGCAATTATTATTTTAAGAATGAAAATAAATACAGCTGTTATGCAGGTATTCAGTTTGGAATTGGCTCAGGCACGGGCAAAGTAACTACCACCCTCGTGAATGGCAATGCAACCATTGTAGAAACGAAAAACAACGGCTCTACTTTTGGCTTTAACACCGGTTTTTTGTATTTCGTCAAATCCAATCTGGCTTTAAATGCCAATCTTGGTTTATTAAGTTTTAATACCATCAAAACTGAAAGCACCAGCAACAACACAACTTTCAACACCAAAAACAACAATTGGGCATTGGGTGTCAATGGTATTGTCATCAATATTGGCATCAAGTACTTTCTAGGCAACAATGCAACGCCAGCTCCTTAAGGATTAAATTTCCTTACAACATATACTCTGTCAGGGCAAAATGAGATAGTATAATGCCCTGACAGAGTATTTTTTTTATACAAAAGAACAATGAGCTTCTTTTTACATTTGCATCACAAAGCCTAAATTAGAATCGACCATGATAACTAATGACTCCCCAAAATTAAAAGACGGCGACTATTGTTCCGTTGTTAAAGGGACACACAAAGGCAAATCAGGAATCATAAGCGATATCAATACGAGCAAAACTGGTCACATCACAATTACCGTCAAACAAAAAAGTGGAGTCCGATTCAAGACCCTTGGCAAGAATGTAGTCGTGCAGCCAGATGGAAAAGTATAAAATGAAATTATCATCTACTTTATTACGTGACTCTAGTTTGTATATTGACGGTGGGAATATAGATTATTGAAAATGATATCCTTTCTGATTTTGATTTCATGAGTGATGAGTTATTTGTTCTGCTGAAATAAGGTCACTTTACCCTCAGAAATTTTACTATTAACTGCTAAGGCCAGAAGGCTTGGTCAGAATTAAAAAAACGAGAAATTTTAGGGATTACCTTTTAATTTGTCCGTTCATGATATGACCATAGTCATATAAGTTAAAATTAAGTTTTGTAGCTTTGCATCATTAATTTAATTATAAATATTAATTATACCACAAAATCAATGGGTTTTATCCAGCCGAAATTTCAATTCAAAACAATTATAAAACAAAATTAAACACATTTTAATCATGAAAAAAATCAACATCATTACACTGATCATTTCGGTAGTAGCCATTTCAGCAGTTATCTTGTCATTCACAGCAGAGAAAAACCTGAACGCTGAAACCTACGAATTCACCTCATTCACTGTGGTTGAATCCATTGTTCCGAGCGGCATTGGTCGTTCCCGTATCATCTATGCACTGGAATCACGAGACTACAAAGAATTCTCTTCTGTGCAGACTGAGGATGACAATTCCCGCAACAAATCTGACCGCAGTGATATTCGGGTTAAAAATTTCGAAGAAACCAAATTATTAAATTTTTACAACCTTGGAGGCATCCGATTTCAAAACATAGCAGCAAACGATGCCTTAATCAACAGCAAAGTAAATTCCATGCTTAGTGAAGGATGGGAAGTCTTGAACATTGTTTCAGGGGTGGAATCTGTGGCCGGTGAAAACGACGCCAACGGCATTTTCATTACCCGTTTTTATTTTAAAAAGAAGAAGTAAGTAATCACTGAATCATTAAAAGTGCTAAGAAAAGTAAATACAAGTATTCACAAACTCCGGGCATGCTCGGAGTTTGTGAATCTGGATGTTCTTGCTATATGCTGTTATATTCCAGTTTCTGCAAAGTTGTTTTTAACATTAAATTCAATGCCCTCCTACCGGCAGAAGTCTTGAAATATAATTCCCTGTTCATGGCATCCAACTCAAACAAGTAGAATTCACTAAAAACATGGATGAGTGGCCTCCGGCATTATGTACTCTTAGACTCTCCTAAAGAATGACTTTTCAGACGTTTTTCAAGATTGGTGGTAAAACCAATTTGCTAGCCTTCGCTTCGCGTGATGGAAGTATAAAAGTCCAAATTTTCTTTTAAATCAAACGCTTATTGGCAAAAGCTTTTCCCGATCCGGATTTTAGATACTTTTCGAAGTCATATGCCTTATATTTATCATTGAATGAAATATAAGTTATTAATATAAAGGGAAGTCTAGATGAAGTATAAGAGACCTGCCTCTTTTCATGCCGTTTCATACGTTCTTCAAGATTTTCTGTACACCCTGTATAGATTGTTCCGTCAATACATCTTAGTAAATACACGTACCACATGTTTTTATTTTTTTTCAGCCACTAACTTAGTTTAGAAAAAGAAGGTGTTAACCACATATTTGCTTACATATTCACACATGGAAAATACTTAGTCTTTGCCATTCTACACCACAGTTTAGAAAGGGGGAGCAAAGCCCTTCTCCGTTAAGGCTTCGAAGGGCAAAAAACAACCCTCTGAAATATAATTTCAGAGGGTTGAAGGTGGACCGCGTCCGCCGAAGCCCGAAGATGACTTGGCGAGGCGAAGCCCTTCTCCGCCAAGGCTTCGAAGGGCGAAGAAACGTAAGCACAACTTAAATTCTTAAAAT
>Ga0123337_10004630_pt1 | contig 13909 bp, 11 predicted proteins | sample frozenSSSSmetaG_FD_89792 | JGI IMG/M metagenome (GOLD analysis project Ga0123337, IMG submission 89792) | Glacier valley bacterial and archeal communities from Borup Fiord, Nunavut, Canada, to study Microbial Dark Matter (Phase II) -... | ecosystem: Environmental > Aquatic > Freshwater > Ice >... | reverse complement strand
CCTGATTTTATAAAACCCCTAAATGAAGAAGAATTTTGTTCAAGAACTGACCTGGAGAGGCATGATTCACGACGTGATGCCTGGCTCGGAAGCACAGCTTCAGAAAGAGTCAACAGCAGGTTATATCGGGTTCGATCCAACAGCAGACTCACTTCATATTGGCAACCTGGTACAAATAATGACTCTGGTTCATTTTCAACGTTGCGGCCACAAGCCATTCGTTTTAGTAGGCGGTGCTACGGGTATGGTGGGAGATCCTTCCGGAAAATCCACGGAACGAAATCTCCTGTCCGAAGATGTTCTAAGACACAACGAGTCATGCGTGAAGAAACAGCTGGAACAGTTCCTGGATTTTTCGGCAGGCCCCACCGGCGCTGAGATGGTTAACAACTATGACTGGTTTAAGAATTTCAATTTCCTTGAATTCATTCGCGATGTAGGAAAGCATATCACCGTAAGCTACATGATGGCAAAAGACTCAGTGCAAAAGAGGCTTGAGTCAGGACTCTCATTTACAGAATTTACATATCAGTTGGTCCAGGGATATGACTTCTATTGGCTTTATAAGAATAAAAACTGCAAACTTCAAATGGGAGGTTCTGATCAATGGGGAAATATCGTTACTGGAACTGAACTTATCAGGAGAAAAGATAATGGAGAAGCTTTTGCTCTTACCACTCCCCTGATAAAAAAAGCAGACGGCACCAAGTTTGGAAAAACAGAAAGTGGAAATGTATGGCTCGATCCAAAAAAAACTTCTCCTTATAGATTCTATCAGTATTGGTTGAATGTATCCGACGAAGATGCTTCATCCTTTATTAAGATCTTCACGGAACTTTCTAAAGAAGAAATTGATTCTTTGATCCAAGAGCACACTACAGCACCACACCTTCGCAAATTGCAACAGGAATTGAGTAAACAAATCACCACACGTGTTCATTCCAAAGATGATTATGATGCAGTCGTAAAGGCATCTGAGATCCTTTTCGGAAATTCTGTAACGGAAGACCTTATCGGCCTGGATGAGGAGACATTACTCGCTGTATTTGAAGGAGTTCCACAGGTAAATGTGTCCCGTAACATTCTTTCATCTGTTTCTTCTGCAACGGATCTGCTTTCTGATGTCACCAAAATATTTTCATCTAAAGGCGAAGCACGAAAAATGATTCTGGGTGGCGGTGTCAGCATCAATAAAATAAAACTTGGCGATCCACACCAGAAACCTGAGTTCACACTATTGCACAACAAATACTTGCTAGCGCAAAAGGGCAAGAAAAATTACTATTTGATTATTGTTGAATAGAATGAACTGGAAGGAAGCGCTGAATACAAAACGCGGGCGATGGGCACTTGTCTTTATTGCTATCACTTTTCTGGCGATGCTTTTACTGATGCCGGTTTATTACAGAGACGTCATCGCTCCAAAGAAAGGCATTCTTATGAATGATATCTTCCTGAATCTGTTTACCCCAAGGAACTGGTCATTGCCGATATTCCTGATACTCTACGTTGCAGTGATCCATTCCCTTGCTTTCAATTTTAAAAAACCTACGGTGGTACTAACGGCAGTTTGTATCTATTGTGGTGTGAATATCCTAAGAACTGCAACAATGTTCATTCTCACACTTGAGCCGCCGGTGGGGATGATTTTACTTCAGGATCCTATATCATCAGCCCTTTACCCCGAAAGCAGCTTTGCCAAAGACCTATTCTTTTCGGGGCATGTAAGCACGATAATGGTTGTGGTGCTGATAGAAAAAAACATCCTGGCAAAGACCTTAAAAATACTCGGTACGATCATAATAGGCGTTCTATTGGCCTGGCAGCATGTTCATTACACACTTGACCTCCTGGTGGCCCCAATCGCTACCTATATTGTTTTTCTTATTGTCCAAAAGTATTTCGAAATTAGCGCTACAAATGGGAATCTGGCAAAAAATACCAAACCAAACTAAAATTGCCAGAATGCCGTTTAGAGTATCTAAACAGGAAGATTTAATATTAACAATTCAATAAAATTGAGGTAATTTGCGTCTTCCGAAAATATATAAACCATAAATACGGATCATGTACGAGCAGGCAAAGAATGGAAAGAGCCAACATAGGGTAAATGGAAGCTATCCATATTTCTCATTAGGGGCTACATTGACTGAGGAGCAGAAGGATTTTTTTGACACGTATGGATTCATTCATTTCAAGAATTTCGTCGATAAATCAGTTGTAAAGGAAATGCTTGATGAGTCTGTAAAGATTCAGGATGCCTGGATCAGGGAAGATGTTAAAATGGTGAACGGTGTGCCCATTAAATACGGCACTGATGTGAATGGTCAGAAGATTGTTCAACGCTTTGCATTCCTTAACCAGTTCAGTAATATTTTCGATAATTTTTTAAAAGAACCGAGACTTAAAGCTCTCTTTGATCTTGTCGGTACAGCCGATTCAAGAATTGGCCTGAACGAAAAAGACGGTCTTGTTTTCAATCATTATGTAAATTCTTCTGAGAGTAACTTCAGCCAATTAGGCTGGCATACAGATGCGTTGCGTGATATTTTTAACGGAAACAAAATAATGCCGATGCTAAATGTAGGTCTTCACCTGGATTACTCAAGCACGGACAACGGTGGTTTAAGAATCCTGCCTGGAACACATAACAAGGGAATCAGAACATTGCTCTTTAAGAAATTCTATTTCTTAAGTCATAAACCGGATAAGATGGAAATCGGACTTAATGTTGAGCCTGGTGACCTTACTGTGCATGACGGCCGTCTCTGGCACCGTGTAGCTCAATCACCTCATGTTGGTGAAAAGAGCCGTCGTCGTGTGATGTACATCCCAATTGTGACTGGAAAGTTCCAACCACGCACCGAAGAAAGCAAGCCATTATTCTATCAGCGTCTTATGGCGCTCACTAACAAGTAATTTACGTGCCGTATGCTTTGATCACAGGGGCCAGCGGAGGAATCGGCTGGTCAATGGCGAAAGAACTTGCTTCCCGGAAGCATGATCTATTGCTCATCGCAAGATCCGGCGACACATTATCAAAAAACTGTATTGAACTTCAGCAGAATTTCGGCGTCAAAGCTGACTTTCTTGTGACAGATCTTTCTGTTCCGAATGCCGCTTTAAAAATTAAAGAATGGCTTGTTGAAAAAAATTATGCCATCGATATTCTCATCAACAATGCAGGCTTTGGTTCCTGGGGAAATCTTAGAGATATCTCACGCGATGAACTTAATCAGATGATGCAACTGAATATGATATCACTTGCAGACATTTGTAAAGTATTATTGGAAGATCTGGAGAAAAATAAAAAAGCATACATACTCAACGTTGCCAGCACTGCATCCTATCAGGCTGTTCCAACACTGGCAACATACGCAGCGACAAAGGGATTTGTCGTACTATTCTCTCGCGGACTCCGATGGGAATTGAAAGATGGACCTGTTTCTGTCTCATGTGTTAGTCCGGGAGCAACTGCAACGGGTTTTATAGACCGGGCCAACCTGGGATTTATCAAAGAAAAGTCGGAGAAGTTTACAATGCCTCCGCAGACTGTTGCCAAAATTTCAATTAATGGGATGTTTTCCGGCAAGGCCGAGATTGTTCCTGGACTTATGAATTGGATCACTGTTAAGGCAGTTGGAATTCTTCCCAAATCCCTCCCGGAGTTAATAGCCAGAAATTTATATAAAGTGGATAAATAGCAGATTCGCTATTTTGTCTTCAAGATAAAGATAATCCGTCCCCGTGAACGTTCAGGTGCTCGTTCACCTGCCGTACGGATCAGGGAGTTCTTCAATATTTCTTCCTTTAACATACGCTCAGCGCTTGGGCTAAGACTTCTTTCCACTGTTTTGATATCTGTAATGTCGCCGTTTTCATCACACTCGATATCAAATACGATTTTACCATTTTCGTTGTCAGGAAGATCAGGAATTTTAGGATCTATCGTCCATTTCCATCCACCCATGGAGAGACCGAATCCATTACCACCTCCGCCGTTACGGTTACCTCCATTGCCACCACCACCAGGAGTTCCATATAGTGCTTTAGCGTCAAGCTTTCCTTCCGGATTTCCTTTATCGCCTACTTTATCCTTGTCATCACCCTGATTTCCAGTAGTGCCTTTCTTTTCTCCGTCGGTTGCTGTTGTTGATTCTTTCTTCTCAATCTTTTTATATTCAGCAATAATCCTGGGAGGAGTTTCAACAGCTTTCTCTTTTGGAGTTTCCCTTTTTATTTCTTTCTTCTTTTCATCCTTCACTAAAACAGGGGATTCCTTATCTTCTGAAGTAAGCTGCTCTGGAGCCTTCTCTTCTTTTGACTGGTCTTTTACTTCCGGCTTAACTTCTTCCGGCTTGGTTTCCCCAGGTTTCGTTTCTGCCTCTGTAGTTTCTTCTGTGGTAGTTCCAACAGGAGTCTGCGGCTGAACTTCACCACTTCCCTCATTGTCCAGTCCAAAGTTCAATTCGATACCATAAGAGGCGCCCGGAGCTGGGTAAGGTTCCTTCCATCCTGTAAGAAAGATCAACGCGAGCAATATGGCAGAATGAATTCCCAACGATGTCAGGAATCCTATTCTTTTGTTTCTGCTTTCGTTTTCCCTCGAGTCCATGAATTATTTAATATTTGATTACCCACACCTCACCACCGTATTCAGCTTTCGCCGCATCTGCGCTGGTTTGTGCAAGTGTAAATGTTTCCGCATCCGCGATCGATAGACGGAAGAATTCCTTAGAACCAAAGGGAGGAATAATCTTCGTGCTGATCCCTTTCGCGCTTAGCTTCTTTGCATAGTCCATCAACAGATCATCATCGATATCACTCGTAACAACAACATAATAACGTCTCGTGCGTCCGCTTAATGTTTCTATCGTTCCAATCGCTGGTTTTGCTTTGGCAAGAGAATCCAGGCGCAATCTTTCACGTTCGCGTTCCGCCGCAAGACGGGCTTCCTCTTCCCTTGCCTTGTCCGCAGAGGCTTTTGCAAGTAGCTCCTTTTTTACTTTCTCCGCTGCAGCCAGTTGCCGTGGCTTGATAACAAAATTATAAATGAGGTATCCTGAAACAACCAGAACAAGTACGATCACAATTCCTAAAATAAGAGGAGCCTTTGATTTTGGCTCATCGTCATCGTCCACTGAGGACGAGTCATCATCGTAAGAACTTTTATAGGTTGTGCTTTCTGAAGACGTATAGGTAGATGTTGGGGTGGAAGTAACTTCTTCCTTTGTGTGGGTAGCCTCTTCCTTTTGATCAAGAGGTTTATAGTCAAGATCAGGCAATCCGAAATTATCCTCTGAATCGTCCGGTTTTTTTACATCATCACTTGAATCCTTAATGGCCATTGTTTGGGGGTTTAATGTTTTATCAAATGCCTGACAAAATTAACGTAAAAATAGTAATAATTGCTAGTCGTTGTACGTCATTAAAAGCTCCAGCTCGCTCCCACCAATGCCTGGAATCCGCGTGCAGGATAGTTTTGATAAATCGGGTAATTGCTTGAAAGTATATTGTTCAGTTGCACAAATGCCGAAACTTGTTTTGATATAAAATATCTCGTTTTCATATTGAGATCGAAAGCCGGATCAATAGTATAACCATTCGTTGTACCTGGCAGAATAGATCTCATTCCACCTTGTGCAATAAAGCCTCCTTCCAATACGATCTTATCGAAGATGTTGAATTTTGAATTAGCACTGATGCGATAAGACGGACGGTTATAAACTTCATTATAATTCTTCGGTGAATAACTGAAATAATCAGCTCTCAATGAAAAACTGGCCGTTTCAGAATGAGCAAAGCTTATCTCTGCAAATGGATTGAACCGACGCGTATTACCATCGTACAACACAACGAATTTATCAACGACAGGTATGATGGGATCATTTGGATTGATCGATACAAGAATGCCACTAACAGAACTCCTGTTTAGGTAGAAATAATAATTTTTTAAAGCAGCAACCGAGAACCCAACTCCAATCGAAAACTTCCTTCCTACTTTGCCTTTCAATCCACCCTGAAGTTCCAGTGAACGATTTGTATTTATAGCAGGGATGCCTGAGTCCAGCCACATATTCTCCGCTGATAATGTGTGAAGATTCACTTTGTCCATATCACCTGTTACAATACCGTACGCTTCCAGTGATGGACTGAGCTGATAGTGTGCCTTTATATGCGGATAAGCGTGGAAACTTTTTGAGTTGTTGTTCGGATCTTTTTGAATGGCAATATTCACCCCTACGGTAATTGTAAGATTTTCAAAAGGAACAAACTGATAGGCCGGTTTTATTCTAAAAAGGTGGCGAGGATCACTATTCAAAAGCAAATCTTTGCGACTGATTAAAAAGTAATCAGCGTTTAAGATGAACTTACTCGTCTCCGTGAAATTATAATTGCTGTTGAAACTCAATGACACTTCATCTTCGGTGGCACTATAATGGTCTTTCAAATTACTATATCCCGCTTTTAATAAATAGTTGAAGTCACTCGGCTTGGTATTTTCAATACCTGCATTCAATCCAAATTGCGTATAGGTTTGACGGATATCATCTCTGCCTCCCGTGAAGCCAGGACTATAACCATAGAAATAGCCACCCCTGTTCTCGTAATTCGCTTCACCGCTGATGGTAACATCATTGCTCATGCTTTTGGCAAACACCTGAAGATTTGTAGTGGATGCGGCTGAGTTCTTTCCATCAACAGGTCCGGTTTCATACGTTCGATTATAAAAATGTGCTCCCAAAAACGTATTCTTATCTCTTTTGGTAGTGATGCTTCCTTCCACGAAGTAAGAGGCATAATTTCCCAGACCGGCGGACACATAATTACCATAGATCTTGGATAATTCTTCGCCTTTTAACTTCAAAGGCCTCACCGAAGGTTTATACTCGGGAGTTGTAAACTTGAAAGTCTTAAGTTCATAGGTAATGGAAGGTTTGATTGGCTCGTATGGACGAGGTGGAACTTTTTCAAAATTTCTGTTGGCACGTGGTAATGTTATCTTTCGGTCTTTAACGATCTCAATTTCCACGTCCTTGATCTCGCCCTCTCCTTCTTTCTCCCACGACTTAGCATCCTGAGCCTGCAGTTGAGAAAAAACCCCGCACGACATGACGCAACTAAAAACAACAATCATTCCTCGCTGAAGAAGTTGCCCGACCATGTTGATTTTTTGGATTAATCTCATTTCTCGTTGCTTGTTGTGTCGGCCTTTTCTACACTCTTTTTCTTAATTTCATCCTGTTCAATGGCTTTGAGCTTTTCTTTAGCAGAATCCTTTATGGTTTGAAGGGGATGATTTTCAATAAGGGATTTTAATGTTCCTTTTGCCTGGAACACTTCTTCCTGGGCCAAGTAATTATCAGCCAGCAGCAGGAATGATTTACCAACCCATTCATCATAGGCGGAGAAATCAGTATTCAATGCGATAAGCGTTTCACTACATTGTTTGTATTGTTTTGTCAGGTAGAAAATTTCTCCCAGTAAATATTTTGCTTCAGCACCGTATTCATCACGTGCCGTATTGAGTGTTGTAATGAATTCGTCTTTCGCAGTTTCGTAATCTCCACGAGCTTTAGCACTCTTACCCAAATACAAAGAAGCTTTGTTTTGCGCGCCGATATTTACATTTCCTTCCTCAAGAATCTTCTTTGCATACATATCGGATGAATCATATTTTGCCATGATGTAATATGATTCCATTAATCCATTCCATGAAATTGCCTGCTCTTTCTTGTTCGTAGAAATTATCTCCAATCGCTTAAAAGACTGAGAAGCCTTTTCAAAATGTCCCAACTTATATTCAAGCTCAGCAATGCGCCCCACTACTTTGCTTTGCAGTGTGAAGGCAGGATCATTGGAGACCTGCTGGAATACTTGCAATGATTTAGTGTAATCTTTTAAACGATAATAAGACTCTCCTTCATAATACTTGGCCTCATTGATTCGGGGACTTTCAGGATAGCCAAGCTCATATTTCGAGAAACTCTCGATCGTCTTCGCATAGTTCTGATTGAAGTAGAAGTTTTTAGCTGTTTCAAATTCCACAGATTCAATTCCGGTGGCATCAGGATTAGCGTGTTTGAATTGTGCCAGGTAGCGATCGAATTCCCCTGATCTGCTTGAAAGATTGAGTGATTCCTGCAAGAGCACCAATAGGTCTTGCGATGCAACAGGATGCGTCGAGAAAGTATCAAATACAGTGATATAATCATTCGCCGCAAGATTGTAGCTCTTGAGATTGTAATAGGAAGCCGCTCTTCGTGACAACGCGTAGGGAACCAATCTCGGAGACTTTGAAGAACGTATGAGCTTTGAGTACTGACTAACAGCAGAGGTATAGTTACTTTGTTCAAAATCCATTTGGGCTTTCTGGAAAACAGCATCTTCAGCATAACGTGATAATACAACATTGGCAACCGCATCAAACGCTGCTCCTGCTTCGTTGTACCTGCGCAATGTTGCCAGGATAATTCCTGATTGAAAATATGCATAATCAGCATCAGGGGAATTCAATTGAACTGCTTTCTTATAATTTGTCAATGCTTCAGGATATGCTTTGGTGGCGTAATAACTGTCTGCTAATCGAATTATTCCATCCAGGAAATTTGGATCCGATGGTGAAGATTTGACTGCAAAATCCTTAAAACACATCAACGCCTTGTCGTAGTTCTGAAGATTGTAATAAGCATATCCCTCACCGTAACGAGTATCTCTCACGAGCACTGATTTAGTCGTGGATGAAAGTGCGCGCTCGTAAGGAACAATCGCCTGATCATATTTTCTTCCAATGGAATAGGTCTCCCCTAACCAGTAGTTCGTTTCAGCAACAATTTCGGGATCGGATGGGTATTGAAGTGATTTTTCAAAAAGAGAAACGGCATTGGCATAGTCTTCCTTATTGAACAACTCCGTCCCTTTCAGAAAAGTTGCCTTTTGATAAGCCTTATCAATTGCCGGTGTGCGCTTAGACAATGCGTCAATGTATTCAATGGCCTTGTTATAGTTATTCGCATTGACATATACTTGTGACAGCGTTTCTTTTACCTCTTGAATGTACATTGACTGCGGAAAGTCTCTCAATAATTGTTCAAATTCATTTATTGCAATATCAGGCTTCCCTAAATCGTAATTGATCTTTGCAGCCTGGTATAAACTTTCTTCAGCGAGACGAGGATCCTTCTTGAATTTTCTTGTCACTTCAAACGCGGTAAGCGCTAATGGCTTTTCTAAACGTTTCAGATAAAGCAATCCAAGTGAGTAAGAAGCATACACGCCAATTGAGTCAGCGTCGGATGCGGAAGATTTCAAGTAGCGAAGTGCCAGGTCATCATTTCCAGCGACGGCAGCGGCAGCATATCCTGCACGATATAAAATTCCTCGATCTGAATTCTTTTCGTGATTGTCAAGATATTCTTCATAAAGCGGAACTGCTTTTTTGTAATTACCCTTTCTGAAATATGCTTCTGCAGCGAATAATGAAATTTCATCGGCAGAAGTAACTCCTTCACGCGCAAGGGCAATTTCTGTGTACGTCAATAAACCAGTATCGTCTCTTTGTTTATAATAGACATTCGTGATCAGAACAGGAACGATCGTTGAATAAGCACTATTTGTTTCAGCTCTTTTAAGGTCGATCATGGCATTTTCATAATCACCGCTGGATGATTCAATAAATCCCGCGTAGTAACTTGCCGCTGGTCCGTATTGCCCTCCCTGTGCCTTTATCGCATTGAATTGATCGCGAGAGTTTTTCAGGTCTTTCTGGCTGAATAAACTATACCCCCACCTGAATCTGCCTGTGTTCTGTTGTTCGGAGCTTAAGGTTGGGAAATCAACTTTCGAATAATAGCTGGCTGCTTTGACATAATTTTTTTCCGCGTAGAAGAAACTAGCCAGGTCATAATAGGCCGTTATCGCTTTCGGATAAAGAGGATTTGCTGCGATATAATTTTCAAGCTGCTTTTCTCCATCAGCGTGGTACAGGTTGAGCGCACAAAATGCCTTGTAATATTCAGCATCTGCTTTACGCGAATACGTAAGCTGATTTTCTTTTAAAAAATCACTAAATACTTTGTAGGCTGTTCCATACTCATGATGAGATAACAAATCAAGTCCGGTCCTAAAGAGCTGTTCGCTCTTCTGCTGAGACAGAGTTTCCTGGCCATTTGAAAAGTGATAGCCAGATAAGAAAACTATAAGTACAAACGTACTTTTCTTCATTCGAAATTTTCTCGTAGAACTTACAGATCAGGCTTTTATTGCCATGAACAGTTTAAAAAATTTATTACGCTTCAAAAAATAGATCGAAGTGTAATTCAAAAGTAAACAATCCTGTCGGATTATCCATCACCCGCCCATAAGCGCAATAGTTAAATTCGGTATTAATGGATTAGGCGGACCATCAACTCTTTGAGTATTTGACCTTCATCTTCTGAACCGGAATTTACACCCTTCAATTTCAAGTCAGCTTGTTTTAACAGAGCAATATTTTCAACAATCTTTGGCAACGAGTATTTTTGCAAAGCATTCATATAATCACGGGCGGCAAATGGACTGATTTTTAGCACACTAACTAGCTCTCTTTCAGAATTGCTTGTAGTGCCTGCTGCCAGTAAAAGCTTACTAAAAAAGCTGAACAGGAATGCAACAAGCATTATCAGCGGGTTCTTCTTGGTATTGCTGGCGAAGTAATCAGCGATCTGAAACGTTTTAAATGCATCTTGCGCGATAATGGCCTTCTGCAACTCAAAGATGTTGTATTCACGGCTCATTCCAACCTGTGCCATTACGTTATCTGCCGTTATTTGCTCTCCTGATACTTTACTGATGAGCATTTTATCAATTTCATTCGCAAGTCTGTTCAGATCATTACCTACTGATTCACATAAGATCTGTATTCCGGTTGGGTCCATCGAAACTCCTTTTCCTTTAAGATATTCTCCAACAAAGTCAGGAAGCGTATTGTCATACGATTTCTTGAAAGTCAAAGACGTGATAAGCTGATCTGCTTTCTTGCCAAGTTCTTTTCGCTTATCAAGCGTCTTGTATTTATGGCAAAGAACCAGAACGGTACTTGGGAGAGGTCTTGTGAAGTAATCAAGTAAGAGTTTTTGGCCCATTTCCTTGGCCAGATCCGGGATCTCCTGGGCTTCACGAACAATTACCACCTGGCGATCTGACATCATTGGAAAGCGCTTTGCATTGTTCAGGATCGTTGCTACAGGAGATTCCTTTCCGTAAAGAATTATCTGGTTAAATCCTTTGTCAGCTTCACCTAATACGTTCTGCTCTATATAATTGGAAATCAGATCGATATAATACGTCTCCTCACCTTGAAGAAGATAGACAGGAGCATACTTCTTTGCTTTGAGGTCTGTGAGTACTTTTTTAGCGGCTACATCCATTTCAAGTCTTATGGTCTTTTAAATTGAAAGCAGTGACGGATCCTACAACAGCGCCGGCAAGGTGTGATTCCCAGGAAATATGGGAATCCGTTGGCAGCACTCCGTAAAAAATTCCACCATACATCAGGAAGACGATGATCGAAATAAATAACGACCAGAAATCCTTTCGTATAAGTCCAAAGAAAATCAAAAATGCTGAAAGTCCGTATACTAAACCGCTGGCACCGATGTGATAGGAAATACGCGGGCTAAAAATCCAAACAAGAATATTGGTAATGATGTAGCACCTGAAGAAAACGATCCCTCCTATCCCTGGATAGAAGAAGAACAGTAATGATCCAAGAAATAATAAAGGAATTGTATTTGAGATCAGATGGGAAAGGCTACCATGGATCATTGGCGCAAGTAAGATGCCTGTCAATCCCTGAAAAGTACGTGGAAGAATTCCAAGCCAGCCAAGATCGATCTGATACATATATTCGATGGTGAATACCAGCCACATGATAAACACCAAACGGAATGGTACTACGGAGCTTCCAAAAAACGAAGGGCGACCTTGCGACATCTATTACTTAATAGACTGAAATTTAATCATTGGAAGTGATACTAGTTTCATTTCTTCTTCACCAATAGATTTTATTCCGAGAAGTCCGCCGGAAGATTCCGCTATTTTCTTTGCAATGTATCGAAGACTGTCATAAAAATCCATTGCAAAGCGAGGGTCAATCTTTGGAAGAATCGTATTGAGTTGAGAAAGCTCATCTGAGATTACAGCGTTGCGTTTGACGGATTCAAAAGGCAAGCCTTGCAAAATTATTTTTAATTTGTCTTCAAAATCTTCAGAAGCAGTTCTGTAAAATTCAGCAACACTTGCTTTTGCCTTTCCTTTTTTTGCCAGATCGATCGCGCTGTTGATTTCTTTATTATCAATTTGGCTATCAGCGCCGGCAATTAAAATACAAACTAACATTGGTGATTTGGCAAGCGAATCAAGTTCCGATGAAGATAATTTTTCCAACTCCCTTAACATATTGGCATCGTTAATTCTTTAATCGATTTCAAATAAAATTAGGCCAAGTAAAGAGTAAAAGCCAGTCAAATGAGTGGCTTTTAGTACGATGTAAGGTTTTCTAACTTATTTAGTTATCATCAATTATGATTCATTATTACAACTTTTTGATATACCACTGACCCACCTGGACCACTGAGCATGATGAAATATATGCCATTGGAGAACTCCGATATATCAACCTGTTTGGTGTTATTGCTAAGATTATCAAAATCGCCTGATTTCAACGTTGCTCCACGCTGATCTATAAGTTTCCATATAAAGCCTTCCGAAGTTCGATTCTCAGGAAGTTTGAAATAAAAGCTCCCACTTGCCGGATTTGGATAAACTGCTATGCCATTAAGCGTCGTTGGAACTACCGTATCTTCCAATCCGGTGATCAATATACCTTGCTTGAATGGTGCCGCGACCGGTATTACAACGCTCTGGTATATCTCACGCGTGTTCTTATCCTGAACATACGCAATCAGCTTTGTTTTAGTAGGATCGACTAGTGGAACATTGATTGTAACATCCGTAGCAGATTTAATCAACACATCATTTACATTAAATGGAAGGGTTATTGTTTCACCTCCTGTGCCCATCAATTGTTTACGCATTACATTCTTAAATATTCCTACCTGATTTTCGACTAAAACAACCTGCGCTATCAACGGAGTGTTGATTGCCTTCCTGGCTTTCATTGTAAGCTTTACCGATATAAGATTATTACTTGCTGTAGCTACGTTCTCTAACGTCAAATCAAACAACGGCTCCTTTAAGGCTCTCCTATCTATTTCAATTAAATTCAAGTCAGTGAAATATCCTGTGAACTTAATACCATCTACTATACCGTCCATAATAGATGCAGGCGGCTGTGCTATTCCATAGACCAGAGATCTCGCAGCTGGATCATCTGTATTATTTGCATTCAATGGATCAGCTGATGGATATGCTACATGATATTGAATATTATCAAAGTCAGAAACTCCCCTTAAGATAATCTGATCATCGTAAAGCTTATTGATTTGTTTATCCGCTACAACACTTACTGAAAGGGACGAATTAGTAAAGTGTTCTACTAATACATTTCTCATCTTGTCTCCAACGTATACATTATCAAAGGCAAATCCATCGTATGTATCTCCGGCTGAGTTTTTGGCGTTACTTGAAAAAGCTACTCGAATACGGACCTGACTCCGTTGACTTGCGTTAACCATGTCTAAATTAAAACGGCCATTCTTCCAACCTGTTGATTTATCTGTCCAACCATACTGACCGATCAACTGCTGACCCGGATTGGAAACGATCGTTGCATTAGGATCATACCAATTGATTCCCTGGTCCCGCTGCACTTCTCCCGCAAGTGGCCCAACCAATTTCCAGTTTAGTCCACCATCCGTTGAATATTCAACGACAGCTCCATCAATATTCTTTTCGGCGTCAACCCAGT
>Ga0123337_10004627_pt1 | contig 13912 bp, 10 predicted proteins | sample frozenSSSSmetaG_FD_89792 | JGI IMG/M metagenome (GOLD analysis project Ga0123337, IMG submission 89792) | Glacier valley bacterial and archeal communities from Borup Fiord, Nunavut, Canada, to study Microbial Dark Matter (Phase II) -... | ecosystem: Environmental > Aquatic > Freshwater > Ice >... | reverse complement strand
CTTCTGCCGCGGGCGTCCGGCTTTCTGACCCTTCTGTTTCGGGTTGTAGCGTAGCCTGGTAGCGCGCTTGCATGGGGTGCAAGAGGTCGTGAGTTCGAATCTCACCAGCCCGACCATTTTCCCCGAGACGTAGGACATTGCCTTACTACGTCTCTCCCTGCGTAATCAGTGTTCGGTTTGCGACTTGCAAGCGAATTAAGCGGAGGACGAGAGCGACTGTCCCGCGTCAGGCTGCGACTCGTTTTGAGTGCCTGCGACCCCCATCTGTGTGCTTATTTGTGTGCCGTGATCGAAATTCACGGGAGTCATTTTACCGCACGTTAAAGATGTCTGCAGCGTCAGGTCGGCTCTTTTCTTTGTTCTGAAGCTTCAGGATTTTGCCGGTGTCTTGCTTCTGGTTTAGCAAATATTTGGGTCTGAAGGTGGGGTCGGTGGTAGCTTTTCGTTAGTCTCGAAACCTCGTTTTGCACCAATGATTGCTGGGATAAGCAGGGTGAAAAACAGGACTGTGAACCGATACGAATCTACTCCTACGATATGGTAATCATCTCCATCGTCCTCTGTAATCGCAGAAAATAGGACGGAAAAAATAACTAAACCGATGATGCACTGCAGATACCCCACGACACGTCGGCTAAAATGTGGCCTGATTTCCTTTCTGCTGGTGTGGATGTAAATTTTAGATCCGAAATACGCCAGAAATACTGCCGCTACTTTTACATAAAAAACAAATATTCCAAAACCTAGGTGAGACCATTTCATGCGGGAATCGTTTTGCCTAACGTTACGGATGTGCCTCGACCGTAGCAGGCATGACCGGTGCGCCAGCAGCGGGCGTGATATATGTGGCCGTTGGCGCTAACGCTTGGTTAGGCTTCAAGTGATTTGTAAGCGGATCAATAAATCTGGAAATCAAAAGGAGAATAAGCCCCGCAATGAGCATTCCATCACGCAGTGAGTAATACCATGCCATCTTCTCAATCGTTCTTTCGATTTTTGCATTTATGCTGGTATGTCTCCGGTCTAGATTTGCTTCTAGTTTTGCGCTTTCTTCGCTGGTCCTGCGCTTAAATGTGGAGTCTTTGATAAAGGCGGTCTCTGGACCACCGGTTTTGATCGCATTTCTATATGACGAATTGCGAACAAGCTCATTTTCGAATCGACGCACCATATGTGCTTTCTCAAGTCGTCGTAGTCCTGCCCAAAATGAGAAGAACAAAAACACTATCGCAACTCCTTCGACGGTCGGCGAGTTCAGTCCCAGCGTAGCTATCTTCAAATCGCGGATCAAAACGATGAGCCCAGCACCTACAATTCCCACGACGTAGTAATCGAATTTTTGCAGCGAATCATGCCACCGCTGGAAAGTATTTTCGTATTCGTCCATGGGTTTTCCGAATGTTCATTATGGCACAGTGTGTGAATAAATCCAGTTTTGTTTATGGGTGATCTAAAATAGGTTACGACAAAATATTTCTAAATGTGACCCTGAACGGCTTTTAAAATGTTAGAGGATATACCCCCCGCAGCAGACCCGCCAAGGCACGCCTTGGCGGGGAGGGACAAGGAGGGTCAAGGCAGCTGCTTTCCTCCCGTGACGTCGTCTGTCGAGGCTAAGCCGAGTGTCTTTAGCCAACAACCAGCCCAACTGGAGCGATTGGAACCGCGAACTTGGGCAACGCCGCCATTGCTGTCTCAAGGGGTATGGTTGGATCGGGCCAAGTAGGCTCTTTTGGAACAAAAACGAGCGCGATAGGATCATAATTCTCTGTTTTAATGACTCGTTAATAACACGATAGAATGACTCTCAGATTTGGATTGAAATCTAGGGTATAACCCCTAGGCTTAAACCGTAATGAAACCACTGGGAATACGCAGGCTGTCTATCTTGATAGCTCTGGCCGTGTGGCTGGGCGGAGAGGCGCGGGCGGGTTCGGCCACGGATATCAGCGGGCTTTACTTCACCGGGCTGAACAGCTCCGGGTCTTTGCAATCGGGCGGTGGGCGCGACTACAACTGGGATGTCACTTATGCCTATTTGAACGGGACGCGCTACCGTAGCTATTCCGGCAACAGCTATGCGGACACAACCTACACGAGCACGGCCGGTGCCTATGTTTTGAGCAGCACGGCCAACAGTGGCGGCACCGCGAACTACATTGATGGTGCCTACGTGCCCAACACCAGCTCCGCCCAGTGGATCACCGCGCCGGGCGCGATGACGGCCGTCACGGGCGGCACGGTCAATATCGGTGGCGATGATCTCCCCGGCAACGGCACCACGGGCGCCAACATGGCGCTCTACGTTTATCAACTGGCTTTCACCATCACCGGCACGGGCTCGGGGGTGGTGTCGAATGTGATTTCGATGAGTCTGACGGTCGCGGCTGACGACGCGTATGAAATTTACGTCACGTCAACCCCGGTGACCCTGAACTCCAGTGGTGTGGTCAGCGCCCAGTATGCTGCCTCTGCCTCCGGCACCAATGCCTGGAGCAACACCACCTCGCAAACGCTCACTAACAGCGGCGGCGGAGCCAACACGACTTTCAATATCGGCACCAATTACCTCACGGTGGTCGTGCACAACACGAACAGCCAGACGGGGGATAACAGTTCCACCGCGCTTAATCCCAGCGGCTTGTTGATGTATCAAGTCGGCGCGGTGGCTACGATTGACGGACATCCGGTTCCCGAGGTGGGCACCTGGCTTCCCCTGCTCGGCGCGGTGGGCCTGTATGGAGTATTTGCGTGGCGGCGCGGACGCACCCGCAGTGCGCTTCTCGCGGCCTAGCACTCCTCCGTTACGTCGTCACGAGTGACGGAGTGTTTGACGACTGATGGACTCGCCCAACCCCGCAGTGGCGGGGCAAGCTGGGGCGATTCTTTGAGGGGTGGCCTCTCGCAATACTCCGGCTCGGCTCTGTGACTCATCCGAAAAATAAACCGATACAGCGATCAGCCCGATCAGTTCAGGGCTCGTTTGATCAAGGCGGCTTCCTCGGGTGTCAGGGTGGCGGGAACGATGGATGAAAACACCGTGCGGGCTTCGTCTTTTTGACGGGTGCCGGCGAGCGCGAGACCGTAGGGCAGGGCGATGACCGGGGATTTTTTCCAATCGGTGGGCGCGGCCTTGAGAAGGGTCAGGGCTTCGTCGGCGCGGTTTTCCGTGCAGAGCACGAGTGCGTAGGTCGAGCGATAGGCGAGGTTGTCCGGCGATGTCTTGAAGTTGTCGCTGGCGATCTGCTCGACGGTGCCAAGGTCGTTGCCGGTGATGGTGGCGAAGAAGGCGTAGTTGTTCGCAATCGACGGATCTTGGGAGCGAAGGGAATGCAGGCGCTTGAAAACTTGGTATTGGCCGGTGGCATTCATCGACACCTGATAGTGGCGGGCGAGGGTTCCGAGGGCTTTAACGGCGATTTCGGATTGATCGGAGGCGATCCACAGAAGGGTGACGGCTTCATCGATCATTCCCCAACTGTAGAGGAGATCGGCGGTGAAGAGGGCTCGTCCGGTATCCGTGGTGGCGCGGGATTGGAGCGTTTTCCAAATTTCCAGGGCGAGGTCGTTTTGTCCGCATTTGCGGGCGGCGTGCAGTTCATACGAAAGGCGAATGGGCTCGAGATCGCTGCCCCAGTCGGTGCCTCTGGTCCAGCTGAGCAGGGCCGGCCAGTCGGACACCTGCCGGAAGGATTCGGCGACTCCGATGGCGGCGGGCGGACGGCTGGTGCGGGCGGGTGGAAGGGTCTTGATCCACTGGAGGGCTTCGCGGCTCCGGCCGATTTGGTTGAGCCAGCCGAGGAGCAGGGCGATGTTGCCGGAATCGACTGAGTGGTTTTTCTCCATGATGGCCAGAACCTCGGCAAAGCGGGCTTCGTCGGTCCTGGAAAGGGCGAGCAGGCAGTTGGGAATGTCGCCCAAGGTGCAGCGGGGATGGGCGCGGAGGGCGTCGGCCCAGCGGAGCATGGCCGTCCGGTCGTCGTGAGCGGTTGCGTCGGCAAGAAGAACGCGCAGGGCGCTGGCGCCCCATTCCTTGTCAGGTGTCCATTTGATCAGGAAATCCAAGCCACGCTGGCGTTCGGATTTGTCGTGGGCGTTGAGGAGCACGATGCCCAAGGGCACCTCGTCGATGGGCAGGGGGCCGTCGAGCTTAAGGGCTGCCTCGAAGTGATCACGGGCGGTAGACAGATCTCCACGAAGACGGGCGATTTCGCCAAACATGCGCTGGGCGTAGGGAGAGGCGGCGAGCGTGGCGTCAGGCAGGGTGGCGAGGGCTTTTTCGGCCTCGTCGGGCTGGCTGTCTTTAAGGGCGTCGGCGGCCCATTCGAGGGTGAGGTCGCTGTTGCCGCGGCTGAGCGTTGCCGCGTGCCGCGAGCAATCCACCGCGCGTGATTTGTTGCCACCGAGGCGGGCCAAGGCGGCGGCCAGTTGCCAGGACTCCGGATTATCGGGGGCGACATCGAGGGCGTCTTTCACGGCATCGGCGGCGTGGTCGAGCCGGCCGGCGACGAGCCATCCCCGGGCGATGCTGATGGCGTTGCGCTCATGCCACCACGGGTAAACCCACACCGCGGCCACCGCGCTCAAAATGACCGCCGAAATCACGGCGTAGAGAGTCCAGCGCACCCGGCGCTTCTCCTCGATCAGATCCAGCACGCGCCACCATTGCTCGCGCGCATCAAAGGCCGCGCGGCGTTTGGTCCAGCTGAGCAGCCGGTCCATCCGCGAGGGAACCGGGGCGGAATCGGGGTCGGGTCTTTTGCTTTCGTCGGGAGGACTCATGAGGGTGAAAACAACGGGACATCATGCGCCATCCCTTGTTCATAAAACAAGCCCGATACCGCCGGTGAATTTGTAGTGATTGCCTTCTTGGATTCCGCTGCCGACCCGACCAACATTGCGGGGTTCCCTTCATGTTGCCCAACGAAGCCCAATCCCGCATCGCCGCCCTCCGCTCCGAGCTGGCCCGCCACGACGAGCGTTACTATCGCGAGGCGAAGCCGGAGATCAGTGACTTTGATTATGACGGGCTCAAGAAAGAGCTGGCTGATTTGGAGGCGCGATTCCCTGAACTCGCCGCCGCCGAATCGCCGACGCAGCGCGTGGGCGACGACCGCAGCGAGGGCTTTGTGCGCGTGAAGCATCGGCTGGCGATGACCACGCTGGACAACACTTACGACGAGACCGACCTGCGGGAGTTCCACGCACGGCTGGTCAAGGCCATGGGCACCGAGGATCTCGCCTACACGGTCGAACCTAAGATCGACGGCGTGGCGGTGAGCCTGACCTACGAAAACGGAAAACTTACGCGTGCCGTCACCCGTGGCGACGGCGAGGAAGGCGACGACGTCACGACCAACGTGAAGACGATCCGCGGGCTGCCTGCGCATCTTGCGCAAATCCTAAATCCTAAGCAGATAAATCCTAAAGAGCCGGACGGTGATCTTTTTTCCGAAAGGGGCGATGAGGCGTTTCCTGATGTGATCGAGATTCGCGGGGAGATTTTTCTGCGCGATGAGGAATTCCGGCGCATCAACCAGCTGCAGGAAGAAACTGGTGAGGCGCTTTATGCGAACCCGCGCAACCTCGCGGCCGGAACGCTCAAGCAGCTTGACTCGAAATTGGTGGCGACGCGGCGGCTGGAGATCGTGCTTTATGGGCTCGGCGCCTGCGAGCCGGCGCCGATGGGGTTTGATTCGCAGTCTTCGTTTCAGGCGCAGCTTCGCGCCTGGGGATTGCCGGTGGTGGAGAAATTCTGGTCGGTGCGCGGCATCGATGCGGTGTGGGCGTCCATTGGTGAACTCGACGCGATGCGGCGCGGCTTTGCCTATGCGACTGATGGTGCGGTGGTGAAGTTGGATTTGTTTTCTCAACAGCTCGTGGTGGGTTATCGCGGGGCGGGGCAGGCGGCGCGCAAGTTGTCGCCGCGCTGGGCGTGCGCCTACAAATTCGCGCCGGACCGGGCGGAGACGCGGATCAACGCGATCTCGTTGCAGGTCGGCCGCACGGGCGCGGTCACGCCGGTGGCGGAGCTCGAGCCGGTGTTGCTTGCGGGCACGACGGTGAAGCGAGCGACGTTGCACAACGCCGACGAGATCGCGCGCAAGGATGTGCGCGTGGGCGACACGGTGCTCGTGGAGAAGGCGGGCGAGATCATTCCCGCCGTGATCGAGGTGGTCTTGGCGAAGCGCACGCCGGAGTGCGTGGCGTATGTTTTCCCGACGGAGTGTCCGGTCTGCGCCACGAAGCTCATGCGCGAGGAAGGCGGCGTAAAATGGATGTGCCCGAATCCGGAGTGTCCGGAAAAGGTGCGCCGCAAGATCGAGCACTTCGCCTCCAAGGCGAGTTTGGATATTGACGGGTTGGGCGAGGAAGTCGTGGACCTGTTGCTTACGCGCGGCCTGATCAAAACCATTCCGGACATCTTCCGGTTGAAGGTGGAGGATTTGCTGCCCCTCAAGAAATCCGGCGAGGTGTGGGCGGGTAATCTGGTTAACGGGATCGCGGCGCGGCGCACGGCGGATTTGTGGCGGGTGATTCACGGGCTGGGGATTCAGCAAGTGGGAGCGGCGTCGGCCAAGGATCTGGCGCGGCGGTTCCGCTCGCTGGATGCGTTGGCGTCGGCTTCCCTGAACGAATTGGTGCAGATCGAAGGTTTTGGCGAAAAGACGGCCGAGGCGGTGCGGACGTGGTTCAACCAACCCGTTAATCGTGCGCTTGTGGAAGAGCTGCAGGCGGCGGGAGTGGCCCCTACTCCGCCGGTGGAAGCGGCGGCGGGCGGGGCGCTGGCGGGGAAGACGGTGGTGCTCACGGGCACGTTGCCGACGTTGTCCCGCGAAGAGGCGACGGCTTTGATCGAAGCCGCCGGCGGCAAGGTGAGCGGCAGCGTGAGCCGGAAAACCCACTATGTGCTGGCGGGAGAGGAAGCCGGCTCGAAGCTGGAAAAGGCGAAGACGCTCGGCGTGGCGGTCTTGGATGAGGCGAGCTTCAGGGAACTGCTCGGATAATTTATAGGGAACTCAGGAAATCAGGAAACAAACCGAATACGGGCTTGGGAAATGGGCTGCGTTCCTGATTTCCTGAGTTCCCCATTTATTACCCCATGACGGATGACCAATTTCTCGATGACCTGCAGCGCCGGGCGTTTCGGTATTTTTTTGATACGGCGCATCCGCATACGGGGCTGATTCCTGATCGGGCCAAGGCCGACGGTTCAAAACCCGGCGACATGGCGAGCATTGCGGCGGTGGGGTTTGGGCTGACGGCTCTGGCTATCGGCGCCGAGCGGGGGTGGGAATCGAAGGCCGAGTGTCGGGCGTGCGCCGAGCGGGTGCTGCGCACGCTGTGGCGGGATGTGCAGCACGAGCATGGTTTTTTCTATCACTTCGTGGATATGCGCACGGGCGTGCGGGCCTGGAATTGCGAGGCTTCGACCATCGACACGGGGCTGGCGGTTTTTGGGGCGTTGTCGGCGGGGCGTTACTTCGGCGGGGCGGTGGCCGAGCTGGCGCAGGCGATCGAGGCGCGCGTGGATTGGCCGTGGATGGTGGATGAGAGCGGTCGCATCAATCATGGCTGGATGCCGGAAAGCGGGTTCATGCAGTGGAGCTGGGACCAATACTCCGAGCACTTCGGGATGACGTGGTTCGCGGTGAACGGGGCGACACAGCGTGCACCTGCGTCCACGTGGACGGCGTGGCGGCGCGAGCCGTGGTGCGAGTATGCGGGCGAACGGTTTTTGCAGCATGCGCCGTTGTTTGTGCATCAGTTTCCGCAAGCGTGGATGGATTGGCGCGGTTATACCGACCCAGTGAGCGGGGTGAATTTTTTTGCCAACGCATGCGCGGCGACGCGCGCGCAGAAGCAGTTTTGTCTCGATCTGCGCGGGCGGTTTTCGGGCTATGAGGAAAACGTCTGGGGGCTGACGTCGTCGGACGGTGCGGTGGGTTACGTCGATTGGGGCGGGCCGCCGGTGCGGGCGGGCGAAGTGGATGCGCGGATCGACGGAACGGTGGTGCCGTGCGCGGCGGCGGGTTCGCTGCCGTTTGTGCCAACCGATTGCTTGGCAGCATTGCGCGAGATGCATGCGCGCTGGGGGGACAAGATCTACGGGCCTTACGGCTTTGCCGATGCGTTCAACCCGGTTACGGGTTGGGTGGGGACGGATGTGATCGGCATCGACCAAGGGATCACGCTGCTGATGGCGGAAAACATGCGGACAGCCTTCGTGTGGAAGCTGATGGAGCCGTGGCGGCCGCAGTGAGCTTGCGTAGGACGAAATCTACGGTATGCCTTTCTGAGATGAAAACGGTATATACCATAAAGGAGGCGCAGCGGGGGATGGCGCAGTTGGTGCGGACGGCGGAGAGCGGGCGGATGGCGACGATCACGCGGCATGACAAGACGGTCGCTTACGTTCTCGGCGAGGAGCAGCTCACGGGATTGCTGGAGACGATGGAAATTCTGGCTGATCCGAAGGCGATGAAGGCGATCCGCGATGCGGAGGCGGGCGTGGGTCGGGACAAGGTGATTCGTCTGGAAGATCTGCCGGACTGATGGACTACAACGTAGATATTTGGCCGCAGGTGCAGGATTTTTATGCCGACCTTGGGATGACTTATCGGCGGGATACCAAGCGTGCGTTGGTTCTGTTGAGTAAGGAAAAAGGCGACATCAAGGCGCTGGGCGACGACTTGGAGGGGTTTTACCGGCTGCGGGTTGGGCCGTTTCGGATTATTTTCCGGTATCGCGAGGGCAAGGTGATCGAGTGCGTTTATATGAACCGGCGCGCGCTGGTGTATGAGGTGTTCGAGCGCGAGGTGATCGATCAGTTGAAGCAATCAGCGGGCACAAAAAAGACGGCGACCGGAGGTCGCCGTCAAACTGACTGACATCGGGCATCTCAAACCGGCGGGTTAGGGATAACCCGCCCTACCTCGGGATCAGAGGCCTTTTTTCTGCAGCTCGATTTCGAGGAGGCGCATGAATTCCTGGCCGTCCTCGGGGGTGGGGCGGTAGCCGGGCTTGCTGATTTTGGTGAAGCCGGGGCGGCCCTGATTATCGATGACCCACTTGCCGGTCACGCCATCGCTGAAGGTCACGTCGCCGCTGGCGATGGCGCCGGGGATGAGAGTAACTCCGTCAACATTGATGCTTACGCTGCCGGGGCCGGCAGGGGGGAGATCGCCGTCGGCGGGGACGGCGTCGCCAGCGGCGGCGGGCGCGGGCTGGGCTTTGCTGACATCGCTTGCGTCGACTTTCTTGGGCGGGTCTTTGAGCTGGAGGTTCAGATCATCCACGAGGAAGCGGACGTCCATGTAGGTCATGGGAACGTTGAACTGTTCGCGGAGCTTTTTCTGGATCGTGGAGAGGTTGTCTCCGGCGGCGACCCAGTCGGAGACGGCGGCGGTTTGTTCGGGAGTGAGGCTCATGGGAGGAATTAAACTAAGAGCTCAGAGCTGAGAGTCTAGAGCTTAAGACAGGGTATCCCTGCCGTAGTTCGCTTCTGGCTCTGGGCTCTCAACTCTAGCCTCTGGACTGGCCGCGTGGCGCGGCCCGCGCTTCAGCGCGACAGCTGGTTGCGGAGGAACTCGATGCTGCCGCGGGCGGTGGTGTCCTGCTCCATCATGTTGTCCACGGCTTTACAGGCGTGGATGACGGTGCCGTGGTCGCGGCCACCGAAGGCGTCACCGATATCTTGAAGGGAATGTTTGGTGAGCGTGCGGGAGAGATACATGGCGATCTGGCGGGGGATCGCGATGTTGTTGGGGCGGCGCTTGCTCGTCATGTCGCTGTGGCGGATCTGGTAGTGATCGGCGACGCGTTTTTGGATGATTTCGATGGTGAGCTGGTTTTGCGCCTGCTCCATGAGGACGTCCTGCAGGAGCATCTCGGTGGCAGCGAGGTCGATGGTCTTGCCGGTGAGGGTGGCGTAGCTGGCGACCTTGATCAGTGCGCCTTCGAGGCGGCGGATGTTCTTGGAGATGTGCTGGGCGATGAAGTTGGCGACATCAGCGGGGATGTTGAACTTCAGGGTCGCGGCTTTGGTGCGGAGAATCGCGAGGCGGGTTTCGAAATCGGGGGCCTGGATGTCGGCGGGGAGTCCCCATTCGAAGCGGGAGACGAGGCGGGCTTCGAGTTTCTGGATCTCGGAGGCGCGGCGGTCGCTGGAGAGGATGATCTGCTTGGACGACTCGAAGAGGTCGTTGAAGGTGTGGAAGAACTCTTCCTGGATGCGCTCTTTGCCGGTGAGGAACTGGACGTCGTCGACGAGGAGGACGTCAACATTGCGGTAGCGCTGGCGGAACTTCGGGAGGGCGTTTTCCTGGAGGGCCTGGATGAACTCGTTGGTGAACTTCTCGGTGGAGAGGTAGGCGACCTTGGCGTCGGGGTTGTTGCGCAGGATGGCGTGGCCGATGGCGTGCATCAGGTGCGTCTTGCCGAGGCCGGTGTCGCCGTAGAGGAAAAGGGGGTTGTAGGCCTGCGCGGGGGCTTGGGCGACTGCCATGGCGGCGGCGTGGGCCATCTGGTTGTTGGAACCGACGACGAAGGTCTCGAAGGTGTTGCGGGGGTTGAGCGTGCCGGTGTGGGCGCCGCCGCGTTCGTCGTTGCGGGAGGGGCGGCGGGCGGGCTTGGCGCGGGGGGCGGGGGCGTCGGTTTCGGAACGGGACGGGGAAGTCGAGGAGCCAGCGGAGGCGGCACCGGATTTCTTGAGTTTGACGGTGATCTGGCGGCCGGAGGTGAGGCGCAGGCGCTGGACGATTAGATCGAGGTAATTGTCGTTGATCCAGATGGCGGCAAAATCGTTGGGCACGCCGAGAGTGAGGGTCTCCTCCGTGGCTTCGAGGCACACGATGGGTTCGAACCAGAGCTGGTATACGTCTTCAGGGAAAAGCCCCTTGAAATCGCTTTTGACGGTTTCCCAGAGGGACGAGGAGATGACAGCTGAAGACATGGACAAAAGAGGAGGTGCGAAGAGGTGTAGCTTGGGATTATTCACACTCCACAGTGGGAGGCGGTCAGAAGCACATCCTAGCTAGCAAGGTCCATGCACCAAGGCCTGTCAAAAGTGGGGGGCGGATCATCGGGAAAAGGGGCGGAATAAAAAATAGAGGGAAGTGAATGATGATCAGCGGGTTGTTTTAACGAAAACAGGGGGGCGGAACGCAAACTCGCAGAGGAGGTGATAAAGAACCGCCGAAACTGTTCGGCTGAAGAGGACGGGATGGGAATAACGTTGAAGAGGAAAAGGGTTTCAAGAGCAACTTTCCGACAAGTTATTCACAGGAACTTTGCGGATAAGTTTTTGAGTTTTTTTGTTGCCACAAAAACGCGTGTTTCGGGGCGGCTTCAAAAATGTGACGATTGTGTAGCGGAGGCGGTATTACAGGCGGGAAGTCTCCTCTGGAAACGCGTCGGGATAGCGGCACTACGCGGCGAGACCGGATTGCGGAGTCAGTGCGATGAGGATGGTTTGCAGGTGGATTACGGGGCGGTGACGGGGGCGGGTTCTACCCACTTTCCGTGTTCCTTGATAAGGGCGATGAGGCGACCGTCGGCCTCGGCCTGGGGGATGTTGTATTGGACGCAGGTCTTGCCGACGTAGAGGTTGATCTTGCCGGGGGCGCCGCCGACGTAGCCGAAGTCGGCGTCGGCCATTTCGCCGGGGCCGTTCACGATGCAACCCATGATGGCGAGCTTCACGCCCTTGAGGTGGCCGGTCTGGGCGCGGATGCGCTGGGTGGTCGTTTGCAGGTCGAAGAGCGTGCGTCCGCAGGAGGGGCAGGCGACGAATTCGGTCTTGGAGATGCGGGCGCCGGCACCTTGGAGGACGTTGTAGGAGACCTTTGTGGCGCGGCTGAAATCGGTCTCGGTTTCGATGGAGACGAGGTCGCCGAGGCCGTCGCAGAGGAGGGTGCCCGTGAGGATGGACGCGTCGAGGAGGCGGGAGAGAAAACTGGGATCGCCCGCGACGGTGGTGGCGGGGGTGTTGCGAATCCACACGGGAGCGCGGGAGCCGAGGGCGTCCACCAAGGCGCGGTAGCGGCCGGCGGGGTGGAGTTGAGCTGAGAGCTGAGAGCTAAGAGCTGAGAGCTCGGAGTTCAGGGTGAAGAGGAGGCGGGCGTCGCCGAGTTCACGGAGCACGGGGGCGAGGAGGGCGAGGTCGTCGTCGGTCGTGGCGATGGCGAGGTGGTGGCCTTGGGCGCGGACGAGTTGGGCGAAGGCGCGGAGGTCTTCGGATTGATCGGCGGTGAAGGTGCGAAGGAGGACGAGGGGGCTGCAACGGGCGGACCACTCGCTGGCGCTCGCGGCTACGTCGGAGGCGGTGAACGTGGAGGGGAGTTCGAGGACGAGAAAGCGGCCGGCGGGGACGGAGGCGGGAAGGGCGGCGAGATCGGCGGTCGAGGTGATCGGCACGAGCAGGCCCTCGGCGGGGGTGTCGTTGAGTTTTGGATTCTCGATTTCGGATTTCGGGTTCGAGAGCTCGGCGAGGGTGGTGCGGACGATGACGCGGGGCGGTTGCTCGGGGCCGACGACGCAGCCTTCGGCGAGCGTGAGTTTGGTGGTTTCACGCTTCGTGAAATGGAACGGATCAACGCGGTCGGGCCGGGCATGCTCGGAGGTGGCGTCGGTCTCCGGTTTCCAGAGGGACATCGCTTTTTTGACGAGGGCCTGGGCGACGGGAATTTCGTAGACGCTGTCTTCGGTGAGGGAAACGCGGATGGTGTCGCCGAGGCCGTCGTAGAGGAGGCTGCCGATGCCGATGGCGCTTTTGATGCGGCCGTCTTCGCCGTCGCCCGCCTCGGTCACGCCGAGGTGGAGCGGGTAGCGCATGCCGGCGCGATTCATGTGCTCCACGAGGAGGCGGTAGGCCTCGATCATGACCTTCGGGTTGGAGGATTTCATCGACAGGATCATCTGGTTGAACCCGTGCGATTCGCCGATGCGAAGAAACTCCAAGGCGCTCTCGACCATGCCGAGGGGGGTGTCGCCGTAGCGGTTCATGATGCGGTCGGAGAGGGAGCCGTGATTGGTGCCGATGCGAAGGGAGCGGCCGAGGGCCTTGGCGCGGAGGACGAGCGGGGAGAACGATTCGTGGAGGCGCTGGAGTTCGCGGTCGTAGTCAGCGTCGGTGTATTCCTTGACGGCGAATTTTTTTTTGTCGGCGTAGTTGCCCGGGTTGACGCGGACTTTCTCGACGTGCTCGACGGCTTCCATCGCGGCGGAAGGAAGAAAATGGATGTCGGCGACAAGCGGGATGTGGGCGAAGCCGGCGGCGGAGAACTGGGCGCGGATGTCCGCCAAGCACTTCGCGGCGGGGACGTTAGGCGCGGTGATGCGGATGATTTCGCAACCGACCTCGGCGAGGGCGATGGACTGCTTGACCGTGGCGGCGACGTCCTGGGTGTCGCTGGTGGTCATGGACTGGACGCGGACGGGGTTGGAACCGCCGACGCCGACCTGGCCGACTTTTACTTCGTGGGTGGAGCGGCGGACGGTGCGGAAACGGGAGGCGCAGTAGGACATGGCGAGCCAAGGCTCGAATGACTATTGACCAATGTCCAGTGACCAATGGCGGTCTGCGGCGGACGCTTTGGTCCGCAGGGAATTACTTGGCAGGGGCGGCCGCGGGGGTGGTCGCCGTCTGGGCGGCGGTTTCGGCCTTTTCGGCGCGGTCGTCGCGGATCCAGCGGCGGCTGTCAAAATAGCTCACGTAGATCATCATCGAAAACAGCAGCACCATGAAGACGCTCTGGGTGGTGGCGATGAATTGGGCGGGCAGGGCGCGTCCGCGGAGACGGGCGATGGTCGCGAACAGCATGTGTCCGCCGTCGAGCACGGGGATGGGCAGGAGGTTGAAGATGGCAAGGTTGACGTTGATGAGGATCGTGAACCAGAGGACGAGGCGGAT
>Ga0123337_10004625_pt1 | contig 13914 bp, 11 predicted proteins | sample frozenSSSSmetaG_FD_89792 | JGI IMG/M metagenome (GOLD analysis project Ga0123337, IMG submission 89792) | Glacier valley bacterial and archeal communities from Borup Fiord, Nunavut, Canada, to study Microbial Dark Matter (Phase II) -... | ecosystem: Environmental > Aquatic > Freshwater > Ice >... | reverse complement strand
TCACCCGCTTGCACCTGTCCACTCAGGTTGATATGCGAAACAACGGCTTGATTGTCGAGCGTGAAATGCACCGTATTCCCATCAGCCGTACCTCCATTCTCAACACTGCGCGGCTGCCAATCTTGCGATGGGTACTGCTTATCAACGGTTGGAACGCGCGCATAAGCTGGATCGCTGTTCATGATCGATTCCATCTGCCCAACGCTTGTAACACCCGGCGTAATGCCATGCCAGCACGGAAGCTGACAATCCGCCGTCAGGTTGATCGTGTTCAGCGGAAAGTGCAGCGCGTTACGCGGCGCAGCGACTCGCGCTATGCCAATGAGCACGCAGAGTGTGACGGTCAGAGCAATGGTCAGCTTTACGAGTCGCAACATGTGAAGTTAGCCATGATTAATCGCAATTTGCCGATTCGTGTATGGAAAGATAGTGTAAACGAAAGCCGCGCCATACTGTTAACGGATACGCTCCTAAATAGGATGAATCAATATGTGAAATCGAAACCATAAGAAAATTCACCCTAATTGGATCTGTTGCATTATAATTACGATGATCAAAACTTATTTCACCAGATAAAATCATATTTGACAATGATGAATTCGGCTTCACTTGTACCGCGAACAATCCGTCCCAGGGACTATCACACATACTTTCCACAGTGCCAATGGGCGTTCCTAGTTTAGCAACCATGTGATACATACTGTCAAAGCCCGTTAACTTAATCCACTTTACGATGCCGTTTTCATCAAAATAGAGGTATGCATCGCTATTTGATGATGTGTCAAGGTAACGCACATCTAAGCCGCTTATGTTGTCAGTTTCGATCAGCAAGTACGCGGGATCGGCGTCGAAGATTGCCAATGCTTCGGCGCGCGTGGTGACGCCCGGCGTGATGCCATGCCAGCACGGAAGCTGACAATCCGCCGTCAGGTTGATCGAGTTCAGTGGAAAGGCGTACACATCCGGCGGCGCAGCGACTCGCGCTAAGACGATCAACGCGCTGAGTATGACGGTCAGGGCAATGGTCAGCTTTAGGAGTCGCAACATGTTGGGTTACACACTGCTATTCGCAAGCATCGTAATTTGTTCTTGGAGGAAAATCGTAACGTGAGCGGAAGCCGTGCCAGGGCGTTACAGGATCGGTTAATGCTGCTAGATCAAGCGTTTTGCTGGTGATTTCATACATAACGATCAAATTGGCGGAAGTGTTGAAAGCAGATGTGCTCAGCATGTGGAATGGAGCAAGCACATTGATTGCGGTTTGTCCTGGCGAATAGAAGTAAATTCGTGGTCCAGTGCAATCGATTGTATTTACAACCTTGAATGATCTTTTTTGTTTAGCCACTACATGATACAACGTATCATAGCCTGTTAAATCGACTTTTTCGACGATCCCTTTATCGTCAAAATCAACAGTTGCTCCAGTATATGGGAACGGAGTCTTGTAATCATATTGTAAGTTGCCATCGGACTCAGTTTCACTAAATAGGTATGCAGGATCGGCGTCAAAGATTGCCAACACTTCAGCGCGCGTGGTGACGCCCGGCGTGATGCCATGCCAGCACGGAAGCTGACAATCTGCCGTCAGGTTGATCGAGTTCAGCGGAAAGGCGTACACATCCGGCGGCGCAGCGACTCGCGCTAAGACGATCAACGCGCTCAGTATGATGGTCAGGCCGATCACCCATTTCAATAAGCCCAACATAAGCAAAAACCCTCATTCGCAAATCGCACAGCAGCCAACATAATCAAAGTTCGCGCGGCAGCAAACGCCCCAACTGATGCACGCTTAGCCCAACGGTCAGCGCCATTGCCGCGACGGTCAGCCAACCCGCCGCTTCTAACCAGTTCGCGCCGCCGAGCAGATACAGCAGCAAAAACGGATAGAAGGTCAGCACGCTCTTAAAAGTTGGCGCGACTCGCCCCCCATGCAAGTTGATCAAATACAAGGCTATATTGCTGAGCGGATACAACACACCGTACAGCGTCGCCACCAACGCCGAGAGCGCCCCATTTTGCGCGACAGCCGCCACCGTCAGCACTTCGCGAATCTGATCGGCACATTGATCGACCAACGCGCCGTAAGTGCTGGCTTGCCCGCTGTAACGTGCTAACAGACCGTCAAGTCCATCCAGCGCGAAACATGCCAGCATCAGCCCGATCACAGCGGCGTGGCTTTCATGAATCACGAGCACCATCAACACGCCGAGCGGAATTTGCAGCAGCGACAACGCATTAGGCGAGACGTGCAATGCAGTCAATGCGCGCAAAATTGGCGTGGTGAGCGGCAGCAGCACCGGTCGCACAAAACGCCTGATCAACATACGCTGCGTTTGTGAGTAGGAGTCGGCGGGTGGCGCTCCCTTAGCTGCCACTAATAAGCATTCTTATTGGTGCGCCGCAGCGTTTGCACGATGGTGCGAATGATGATCTTGATGTCGAACCACACGCTCCAATTTTCGACATAATATAAATCGTATTTGGTGCGTTCAACGATGCTGGTATCGCCGCGATAGCCGTTCACCTGTGCCCACCCCGTCATGCCTGCCTTTTCGCGATGGCGTTCCATGTAGCGCGGAATATATTCGCGGAACTCCTCAACGAATGACTTTTGTTCCGGGCGCGGTCCGACTAAGCTCATCTGGCCGAGCAGCACATTGATCAACTGCGGAATCTCGTCCCAATTGCTGTGACGCATCCAACGCCCGAAACGGGTCACGCGCGGGTCATTTTTGATTGTCCAGCCGGGGCCATGCGCTTCGCTATCGGTACGCATGGTGCGAAACTTGATCATCGGAAAGGGGCGCCCGTCCAGCCCGGTACGTTCCTGACAGAACCAGACCGGCCCCGCCGAGTCGAGCTTGATCAGGATCGCCGTCAGCAAAATCAGCGGTGACAGCACGATCAAACCGATGATCGAACCAAAAATATCCAGTCCGCGCTTGAACGTCAGCGTCCAGCCGCGCATCGGCATATCGCGCACACTGAGCAGCGGCATGTTGCCCAATTCATCGATGCTCATGCTGCCCGCCATGTACGCGAACACATCCGGGTAGACTTTGATGCTGACGCGCCCACGCTGGCAGCTTCCGATCAAGCTGACCAGCTCCTTATGTGAGGCATCCGGCAGCGCGATGATCACTTCATCGATCGCATAATTGTCGATCAACGCGGGCAGTTGATCCGGGTGGCCGATGATCGGCACGCCTGCCATTTGCTGATCCACTGCATTATTGACCATGCTGTTGACCGTGCCGACGATCTCATAGCCAAGTTCTGGCCGCGATTGAATCTGCGCGGCGATCGCGTGCGCAATGTCGCCACTGCCGACAATCAAGACTCGATCGCGCGCATAGCCAGCAGTGCGCAAACGCGTCGTCAGTTGGCGATGCATTTCCCGCCCGATCAACACCGTGAACAGGCTGACACCCCACACGTACAAGACTAACTGGCGCGGGTAATCAATGTCGAACAAACTGTTCTTGAGAAAAAATGTGGCGAAGCCGCTGGTCATGGTGACGCCGACCGAAGTTGCCGCAACGATCGCTGTCGATTGATCGATACGGCTCAACGCGCGTCGCTGGTGATACAGCCGCGCGAAAAAAAAGACGGTGAGCAGCGTCAGCACATGCAGCGCCATCGTCGGGATCACCGTGCGCAAGTTTGTCACTAACGGCGGCGGCATCACTTCGAGCGGCGTAAATGGGTAATGCCGATAAATCACATAGGCCAATGCAAAACCACCGATCAACGCGGCACTGTCCAGCATCGGGAGCGCTATCACGAGCAGCCGATGCAGCCATGAACCAGCGCGATTTACGCGGGCAGGCGCTGTCAGATCGGAAGGCACGCTCGACTGCATGGTCAGATCAACATCACTCTTGAGAATTCGCATTGGTCGGGTGGGTTCTGCGGATAAGCCGCGCGCAGCACGCCTATCACCCTCCATCCGACTTGTTGGCTGCGGTACGCTCACGGCTGCAAATCCTTTGTTATCGAACCCATCGGCATGATGACATAAACCAAAGTCTAACGCACGGGCAATCAAGGCGCAATCTACGGTCACCCACCGACAGGACATTTGTACTTTGTGCCTGGCTTCCATTTGGATGCGTGGTCGTGATTTTTCAGGTAGGCTTTAATCAGGTTTGAGTTTTGTGATGCACGCTGCGAGTGTGGTAACATCAGCACAAGATAAATCATTCTCCATGTCGCGGCGCGTCGGGCGCATAGAAGCGGCAAAAAACGAGGTGGGCTATGGACGGTCTCGCAAAAGACCAATTGTTGTCAATGTACCATGAAATGGTATTAATCCGGCGTTTTGAAGAAACATGTCAGGACTTGTATCACAAGGGCAAAATAGGCGGCGCTTATTTGCACTTGTACAACGGCCAGGAAGCGACCGGCGTTGGCGCGCTCAGCGCACTGCGCGAAACGGATCATGTGATCACGGCTTATCGCGATCACGGCATTGCTTTGCTGCGCGGCCTTGATCCGGGCGAACTCATGGCCGAAATGTTCGGCAAGCGCACGGGCGTCAGCGGTGGCAAGGGTGGATCGATGCACCTGGCCGATCCAGCTAAACGCTTTTGGGGTGGTTACGGTATTGTCGGCGGTCATTTGCCGATCGCAACGGGCATTGCCTACAAAGTGAAATACATGCACGAAGATGATATTGTGCTGTGCTTCATTGGCGACGGCGCGACTAATAACGGTTACTTTCATGAAGCGCTCAACCTGAGCGAAGTGCTTAAAGTGCCGATCGTGTGGTTGATTGAAAATAACCTGTATGGCATGGGCACGCCGATCGAAAATGCCAGCGGTCAGCCGCAATTAGTCAAGCGCGCCATTGCTTACGGCATGAAAGAAGGCCCGCGCGTAGACGGTATGGACGTTATAGCAGTCTATGACGCAGTGCGTGAAGCTGCCGAATATGCACGCAAAAACGGGCCGGTGCTGCTCGAATCGATCACTTACCGTTACAGCGGACATGGCATGTCCGATAAAATGTACGACAAGCGCGTAGACGAGATGCAAGCGCAGCTTGCGCGTGACCCGATTCACCGGATGCACGATCTGCTGTGCGAAAAGTTCCCGGACATCGGCCCACAGTTGGACGCCGCCGCTCAACGAGTCGAAAAGACGGTTGCCGACGCAGTCACTTTCGCGGATCAAAGCGCCATCCCAACCTATGAAGATTTGATCAGCAATATTTATGTCTAATACAGCGTTTAACGCCGCGTTGTGAATCAGCTAACCCTATGAAGCAGGACGGTCATGTCAGATAAAAAGATTTCGATGCGTGAGGCGTTACGCGCCGCGCTGCATGAGGAGATGGTACGCGATGATCGCGTATTCATTATGGGTGAGGAAGTCGGGCGTTGGGACGGCACGCACAAGGTGACGCGCGGCTTTTTCGAGGAATTTGGCGAACGGCGCGTGATCGATACGCCGATCAGTGAAATGGCGATCGCCGGATCCGCGATCGGTTCTGCAATTGCTGGCTTGCGTCCAGTAGCGGAACTCATGACGATTAACTTTGCGTTTCTGGCGCTCGACGCGATCATCAATCATGCCGCCAAACAGCATTACATGTTCAACGGCAAAATGACCGTACCGGTGGTATTCCGCGCTGCAACCGGCTGGGGCAATCAGGCGACGGCCTCACATTCGCAAAGCCCGGAGCCGATCTTTGCGCATTTCCCCGGCCTCTATGTGGCGTGTCCGTCGAACGCCTATGACGCCAAAGGGATGCTCAAAGCTGCCATTCGCGATGATAATCCGGTGCTGTTCACCGAAAGCATCGCGCTTTATCCGAAGCCGTCCAGCGTGCCGGATGATCCCGACTTCTTGTTGCCGATCGGCAAGAGCGACTACAAACGGCGTGGCGATGATGTGACGCTGGTTGGTTTTGGGCGTGGCGTCGATTGGGCGCTTGAGGCGGCTGCGGCGCTCGCCAAAGAGGGCATTGAAGCCGAGGTAGTCGATCTGCGCTGGCTGCGTCCGCTGGATACCGATCTGGTGTTCGAGAGCTTCAAAAAGACTAATCACTGTGTCGTCGTTGAAGAGTCGCTGCCCCATTTCAGCATCGGCAGCGAGATCGCCGCACAGATTCAAGAGCACATGTTTGATTACATGGATGCGCCTGTGAAGCGCGTCACGGCAATGGATGTGCCGCTGCCATTCGCTAAAGAAATCGAATTAATGGCGCTGCCTGACGCCCAAAAAGTGATCGCGGCAGTGAGAGAGGTTCTGAAATAATTTCATGAGCGAAACGATTAACCTGCCCCAACTGGGCTTCGATATGCGCGAAGGTACGTTCCTGAACTGGGTGAAGCAAGTTGGCGAAACGGTCAAACAGGGCGATGTGCTGGCCGAGATCGAAAGCGATAAGGCGACGATCGAAGTGCCCTCACCTGCGAGCGGTGTACTGTTGCAAACGATGGTCAACGCGGGCGATGTGGTAGCCGTCGGTGCACCGATCGCTGTCATGGGCGCGGCGAATGAAATAGCGTCTGCCAGCCCTGCGAGCGCTACACCTGCGAGCATTGATACAGGCGGCAATGTGGCGAATCAAGCGCCACCCGTCGCGACCGAACAAACCGAATCGCCTGCGCCGTCCGATACAGCCGCCGCAGTGCCTGCGACTGTTGCAGCGAATGGCAATGGTGCTACCCGACCCGCCAATAACGTACAGGCTGCCGCTCCAGCGACCAGCGCGCCGCTGCCGTCTGACAATGAAGACGAAAACTTGCCGGATGGGGTGCGCGCCAGCCCGATCGCGCGCAAAATGGCGCAAGAACGCGGAATTGATCTGCACAATGTGCATGGCAGCGGCCCCAACGGACGCATTGTGCGCTCCGATGTGGAAGGCTATCAAGCGCCTGCGGCCCAACCCGCCGCACCGTCTGTAACACCGCAGACTGCGCAGCCCATGACGCAAATCGCAGTGCAGCCCGCCGCCCAACCTGCGGTACGGTCTACTGCGCAGCCGTCGGCAAACCCCGCGCCGAGCGGCCCCGGCATTGAGCAGATTCCATTATCGCGCATTCGCCAACGGATCGCGGCGCGCATGGTCGAGAGCACGCAGACCGTGCCGCACTTTTACGTGACCAACGAAATCGATGTGGCCGCGCTCATGGCTTTCCGCAAGCAGATCAACGAAACGCTGGACGAAGGCCACAAAGTAAGCGTCAACGATCTGATTGTGAAAGCGGTGGCACTGACTCTGCACCAATTTCCTAACTTGAATTCGCATTACTATGGCGATAAGATTGTGCGCTATGAGCACATCAACATCGGGATCGCGGTGGCGCTGGAGAACGGTTTGATCAACGTGGTGGCGAAAGACGCCGATCGTACGCCGATCAGCTTGCTGGCTGCTCACAACAAAGCCATGATCGCGGCAGTGCGCTCTGGCAAGGTCAAGCCGGATGATATTGACGGCAGCACGTTCACCGTGAGCAACCTGGGGCCTTATGATGTCGAGCACTTCATCGCGATCATCAATCCGCCTGAAGCGGGTATTCTGGCGATCGGGTCGGCGCAGCAAGTGCCCGTGGTCGTCAATGGCGAGATCAAGATCGGAATGCGTATGAAGTGTACCATCAGCGTTGATCACCGCGTGAGCGATGGCGCAGAGGGCGCGCGTTTCATGCAAGCCTTCAAAGCCCTGATCGAATCGCCCATGCGCCTGTTACTCTGAACAATCATGATCCTAAAGCAAGCTGACCTGGAAAGGAACTGATTTCGTGTCAAGCAAAGACGGTAAATGCCCGCGATGTGGACACGAAAACGTTTCTCGTGCGTTATTTTGCTTCCGCTGTGGCCGCGACTTGAATGCAGCGCAAACCGTAGACGGCGTGCCGGGCACTGGCAAGCTGGTGTCCGACGCACTGCGCTTCATCAAGGAACGCGGCTACCCACTCGAGTCCGGCATGATCGCACGATTGGAAGAGGGCAAAATGAAAATGCCACCTGAAAACATCTCCGGCGAGTCGCTAACGTGTTTGCACTGCGGAACGCTTAATCGACCTGAGGCGGCACATTGCATCCAATGCCAGTCGGCGCTGATCGTGCCCGATGATGACTTCAATCTGATCTTGCGACCTAGCGCGCGCACCAACATCGGGCAGGTGCGCCATAACAACGAAGATAACGTACACCTGTGGGCGATCGATGGGGTGTTACTGGCGTTGGTCGCGGACGGCATGGGCGGCGCAGCGGCGGGTGAGGTGGCAAGCGGTCTGGCCGTTGAAGCTGTGCAAGCGGACTTTCTGGGCAAGGCGCGAGATAGCGATCGCTTGCAGATGATGTCCGAGCGTGATCTGAACGAGCGTTTGAAAATGGCGATTTACGATGCCAATATGGCCGTTATCAAGCGCACTCAAAACGAACCACCGCTCAAAGGGATGGGGACAACCTCTACGCTGCTCATGGTGCGCGCTAACCGTGCCTTGATTGCACATGTGGGTGACAGCCGTGCCTATTACGTCGATGGAAGTCTCCGCCAGATCAGCCAGATGACTAATGATCACAGCTTTGTACAGGCGCTCGTGACCTCAGGTCACATAACAGCCGATCAAGCCGAAAGCCACCCGATGCGCAATGTGCTGTACCGCGCACTGGGCCAGAGTGCCGATATGGAAGTCGATCTGTATTCGCATTATTTGCGTGCCGAAGATCGGATCATCATGTGCTCCGACGGTTTGACGCGCCATCTGGAACCGACCGATATTCTCAAGATCACGCTGGAAGAAAGCAATCCGCACGCGGCCTCACAGCGCATGATCGAACTGGCAAATCAACGCGGTGGTGAAGATAACGTCAGCGTGATCGTGATCAAGATCGCAGAGGCCACCAGTGACGAAACCATCCCGAACTATCCGCCCGTATAACGTAATTGCGCAGGGCGTAGCACGTTACGCCCTGCCGTGAATTTTTTCTACTGTGAATTTCCGTCAGTACGCCCCATCTTTGCCAGCGCACGCCATGCCAGCACTGCCAGATTTTGTTCCCACTCGTCAAACCGATCCTGCTTGTGGACGATCTGACGCAGCGCCTCGACCGCTTCGATCGTGTGAAGTTCGCCAAGCGCAATGATCGCCAAACCGCGCACAACTGCCGATGGACTCGCCAGACATGCGATCAACGCTGCGCCGTCTTTAGCATTGTACAGCACGCGTACGGCCAACAGGCGATCGCTTTCGCGCCGTTTCTTAGCGAGTGCCTGACCCACCGCACCAGCGTCGCATACGCACGCTGCACTATATGCCACCTGCGGCACACTATCGCCAAGCAGTTTATAAAGGGTTGCCTGTGCCCACGGCGTCTTGAGCATGGGCAGCACCGCCACCACTCTTTGCCGTACAACAGGATGTTGAGTCGTGCTCAATAGTTGCAATATGACGTCCAGGCTGTACGAGTGGAATTTGGTCAACGCACCAATAAGTTCAACCAGTTTTCCCGCTGCGCCGTTACTCGTTTCATTGGCTTCTGTTGACGTTAGCGTTATTAACATCTGACGCACCTGATCAGCCAACCACTCCCGATAAGCGGGCGCATCCAGCGCATCGAAACGCCGGATCAACGCCTCGATATTCTCACACTCAGCGAGCGGGGCGGTAGATAGCAGCAGAATCGGCACGCCGCGCGGATCGCCCCACGCGCACAACGTTTCGGCAGCTTGCTCACGCAAAAGCGGATCAGCGTCCATCACCTCGACAATTGCATCTGCGGCGACGGTCGCTTTCAAGCGCGTCAGATGCGTTAGCGCAGCCGCACGCGCTTCGGGCAATTCGGCGCGCAAATTCGCGATCAGCAGCGGCACCGTGCGTGCATCTTCAATATGACTCGACAATGCCAGGACGACCCCGCTCATAGTCACAAATGGCGTCACAAGCAGCAGTGCTGCCAATTGCTCAAACTGAATGCCGACGCGCAATGGTTTTTTCAGGAGTTCATTCTGAGCAGCCTGGGACAACGCGTGAATCGTGCGCACCGTGTGCACCAGCATAAGACCTGTCAAATCAAAACGCACCAAGGCACGCAAAACTTCACAGCGCCGCTCCTCATTTTTATCTTCCAAGCGTTTCAGCAGCAGCGCAGCGCCTCCCATCGGATGCAGCGCCCCCATGAGCAAGAACGCCTGTTTGGAAAACGCAATTTCGGGATCGCACTGTGCCAATGCAACGCGCCTCAACGCTTCCAGGTGAGTTTTGCTCAGCGGCTGTTTTGCTTCGTCAACACTATGTGCAAGCCACCCCAACCAACCATCGCGCTGTTCGGCATTAACAGGCAGCAGCGAGAATAAACCCGCCACGCCCACATCGCCGCCCATTTTTCCGAACATGGCAGGCAAAATATCCGTATCTTCGATGTCGCGCGCCAGTGCGTACAGATGATCGATCGCGCGCGGATCGTTCAACGCGCCGATACGTCGCAACAATTCGGTGGTCGTATCTTGATCCGGCGCGCTGAGCAGCCGACTGGTTAAACCTGCTAAATCAGTCGGCCACTCAAGCGGCGTTGTATCGGCGGGAACGGCAGTCAGCGCGTCCAGCCATGATGCATCCGGCGACGGCGGATCAGATTGGACGGCCAGCGCGTCGAAGCAAGCGGCCAGGGTGGGTGGCAATTCAGGCTGGCGCGCGCCAAACGATCCAAAAGGCGATGGGCCGGGCGGACGGCTGCCAAAGAGTGAGCGTGCTGACTGTGAAGGGGCTTGTGGCGGTGGCGTGGGCAGTGCGGGGCGGCTGCCAAATGGCGAGGACTGCGGTTTTAACGGATCATCGGGCAGCGTGCGCACTATTTCAAGCAGCGCCGCCATTGCCGCTGCCGCGCTTGCATTCATTTCATAGCGCACAAATTTTTGCTCGATCGCTTTACCCGTTTTGAGCCAATTGACCGCTTGCGTTGTCCACGCACGGGCATCACTCAGACCGCCGCCGGTACTCTGTACGGCTGCCACTACAGCACGGGCGCTGGTAAACAGCCCGCGCACTTTGGGCGGCGGATCGCGATAAGTGAGCGTGCTCAAATGCTGACCTATGGCGCTTTTATCGGTCAGATGCGGTTTGAGCGCGTCTAGAAACGTTTGCAGCGGTTTGGTAGTCATGATTAATCTTTCAAGAGTATGCGTTTAGCCGCTGCGCTGCGCTTTGAGATGATCTTTCACATAGGCGGGCAGCAGTTCCAAGGCAACTGCTCGCGTATACGAATCGGCGTTGGGCAAAATGTGCCGGATCGTGTCGAATACAAAGCGCAGCGGTGGTGCAATCGCATCCGAGTCGCCCGCCTGAATGAGCGTCTCCCACGGTGTAAACGGCTCAGCGTAGCCGATTGCGGAGAGCACGCTCGCATTGACGCTGCGATAGGCGGTGACCGTCGGCGCGTTGGCCGGATCGAATAAAGCGACCGCGCGGATGTACTGCGACAGGTGGCTGTATTTCTCACCATTGAGCTTGAAAAAGCTGTGCAACTTGACCCACCGCACGCCCGGCGCATCGCCATTCTGCTGCGCAATACGGGTGGCGGCGCGCAGCACTTCCGGGTAGATGGCGTTGTTCAGCGTGCCGCTTTCGTTCGGCAAATCAGAAATGCCGTTGCTCAGGTCTACCCAGATACGCCGCAGTTCGTTATCAGTCATGACTGCGGCGGAACGCTCCGCGAATTCGCTGCACATGGTGCGTAAATTAGCGACGCGCGTCTGAGCGCCGGGCTGTGTCAGGCGGCGCGTGAGCCAATCGCGGGCGTGAGCAACATCAAGCTGGCGGACAGGAGTCGTGACGGATGCTGTGACATTTGCAAATACCGTTGCAGGCACGGCAGGGAGCGCGTCTGTTTCAGCGATCAACATGACGTAAATGTCTTCAAACCATACAATCGCGTAGCCGTGCCAATCGCGTACATCGCCCATTGTTTGATAATCGAGGAGTGCCGTTTCCATGTCACCCGTTTCGATCAGCACTTCATGTACCGACTCGCCAACTTCAGCGATTCGATCGGCCATAGCGTCCATCTTCGGCGCATATAACGTGATCGGGAGTCCGCGCAGATGGATGCTCGGATCACTACCCGCTTCACCGTGATTATCGTAGGAGCGATTATTTTCAGCGTCGAAAGCCTGCTCGAATAAAGCAGCGCTCGACTCCAAATCGCGAACGCCGATCAACACCTGTTCAACGCCCCAAATCGTATCGGCATTCTGGGGAGCGGGCACTCGCCATTCGCGCGGCGTCACGTCTTGAATCAAAAAAGGCAGCACCGCACCAAGTACCCCATCACCCAACCGCGCCGTAATCCAATCCAACCGCACCCCATCCGGTCGTGTGCGTCCGCCTGCGATCGGCTCGCTGACGGTAATTCCACGCTGGCGAAACAAGGCAGCATCGGCGGCAATATCCTGTGAACGAATCGCCCACGCGCATGTTCCGGCGTCGGCATTCATGAACGCTGACCAGGCGTGATTTGGCGCAGTGCTGCCCGGCGTCGGCGTGATCAATTCAAGGTACGAGCCGTCCGCGAACGGGATCAGCGCGTTGTGCGTGTGGCCGTCCATGTGCGTACCGCCGTCAACCGTTGCGAAGCCGACCGCCTCATAGCTTTTGCGCAGTGCTGCTAAATCTTTGCCCGCGATCACCACATGATCGATTTGAATGCTCACCAAGGCCACTCACTTTTGCGTTATTGCGCGTTACTTCAAGGAAGGCGCAATTGTAACACGTTCAAATTGCAGTATGGCTAAAAGGTGACTACCAAATCGAATGAAGATTTCGGGCGTACCTGGGTGAAATAATACGCTTCCGCCGCATCCCAACGTGCGTGCCAGGACGCTAAAAAGTCGTTGTTTTCTCGTTTGGAAAGCCGCTCGTGACGCACACTTACGGGAACATCAACCAGTACCGATAATGTGATCAGGTCTGCCAATTCGGGGCGCGCTGAATAAGCGCCCTCCAGCAAAATTACATCGGCGGGCTGGCGTTCAACGTAATCCATACGCATTGCATAAGTACCGTCAGGATACAGCGTCTGAAAATCAAAGGCGTGCCATTTTACAGCCTGACCAGCAAGCAGGGGTTCGAGCACCTCACCGCGCAAACGTCGCCAATCGATTACATCACTGGCTCTTTGCTGTGGCGTGCGGGCCTCCCACTCGTCATGCGAGATGTGAGCCGCGTAAAAATCATCGCTCTGAATCAGTACGCTGTTCAACGCTTTTGCCAGCAGCAGCGCGAGCGTAGATTTACCAGCACCGCTGCCACCATCCAGCGCGACGAAAAGCGGCTTTTTAGCGTTGAGCCGTTGGATCGCATCAATAATATTGGCGACGGCTATTGTCAATTCAGGAGTCGGATTTTCCATAGAGTGAGTTTGGTGAAAACGCGTCTATCAAACAGGTTCGGGTTGTTCGGCTTCCGGGTGCGCCGTTAAAATCGGCGCGAAGATCGCTTCGATTTCGGCCAAACTTTCGACTCGTACCAATTTATCGCGCAGGCTGGCCGCGTTACGTGTGCCCAGGTGATACTTTGTCAGTTGGCCGCGCAGTTCACAGATCGCCTGCCGTTCGGAATGTTTGGTCGTCTCCAGCGTGATTTGTGCGTGGCGCAGTGCTGCCGCTGCCAACACTTGCGAATTCGGGCGAGGAAGCGTTTCACCTGTGCGGAGGTAATGCGTAATCTGCCGAAAAATCCACGGATTGCCCAATGCGCCGCGTCCGATCATGACGGCATCGCAGCCGGTTTCCAGAAACATACGCTCGGCATGTTCAGGAGTCAGCACATCGCCATTGCCGATTACCGGAATGCTCACCACTTCTTTGACTTTTCGGATCATCGACCAATCGGCTTTGCCCGTGAAGCCCTGTTCAGCCGTACGCGCATGAACGGCGATCGCCTGAACACCCGCCGCTTGCGC
>Ga0123337_10004623_pt1 | contig 13915 bp, 20 predicted proteins | sample frozenSSSSmetaG_FD_89792 | JGI IMG/M metagenome (GOLD analysis project Ga0123337, IMG submission 89792) | Glacier valley bacterial and archeal communities from Borup Fiord, Nunavut, Canada, to study Microbial Dark Matter (Phase II) -... | ecosystem: Environmental > Aquatic > Freshwater > Ice >... | reverse complement strand
GCGCCACCGGCGAAGGGTTCTACATAGCATTGGTGTTCTGGGAAGAGTGGAAGGATTTCTTTTGCTAGACGGGTTTTACCACCCATCCACGGTACGATTGGTTTTGCCATTTTCTGCCTCAACTTTTGCACTTATGTGTGCTTTGGTTAGAGGCTCATTGGCCTTCTTAATATTAAGTGTCTTACATCGAGGACACTTGATTTCTATTTGTTGGTACTTTGCTTTCGCTAGTAGACGATTGCAACTTCTGCATCTAATTTCATTCATTATGTAAGCCTCTTAAAATATGCTAGGCTTTCCCTGCTGTGTACACGGCAGGGAGGCCTTGGCTGGCTCACACAGTGTCTTAATGTTGCTGTGAGTTAGTGTCCAGATTGATGTTGAAGCATCTGTCTGGTCGCTTCCTTTTCCTTTGTTCTTATATATATAGTGCAGTGACTATTAGTAACGGAATAACAATATCCATCACACCACCATAAATGACTTCTGCACGTCCCCACGGTGTATGAACGTCGAGAAAATCAATGTGGAAATCGCATTCTTTTGCCACCACCACACTGAATGGAAAGGCAATTGCCAAAGTAGTAACGACTATTAAAACGGGCGCAATTCCGACATACAAATACAACGGCAATAATGCTGGCAATCACCACCAAACACCGCGTAATGTTAGTGCGATATAGGCATATAAAACAGTGCCACGGTCAGCGAATTTTGATACTAGCCAATAGATGCCGTTCTTTCTGCCTTCGATATCATTCATGTTGAGTGGTTGGTTCGGGTGAATAATGCGACCAATCCAATCACCTATGCCAAATAACTCGCCAACGATATAACCCACGGCACAGAATAAGCCGACGTATGGATTGCCAAATATCAGATAAATGATAAAGCCGTATGTAATGCCAATTGGCCATGATGCCCAAGAAAACATACCTCTAACCCTATTGAATATAAGCATTAGTAAACCACCTCAATTGCATCGATAGTTTCTTGAGTCGCTGTATCAGTCAAGGCTCTAACCTGGTTCTTTGCTGATTCACCAGCCACTAATGCGGCGGTTTTAAAGTCAATGCCATCACTCGCGACTTGATTTAATTGCGCAGCAGTATGCATTTGATAAGACCAGGTAACACCGTCATCTGAACTACATTTAAATACGCGGTCTTGGCCATTACCTGCTATGCCAGCAAGGTTCAGCTGGTCTTCTTGTTCTGACTGATAAAGATGGGTCGTTCCTAGTGCATCAGACGTGAAGCCACTGACAATTGTTAAGCGTGTCGCTGCATTAATTTCAGCTATTTTTATTGCTTGTGCATCAGATAAAATAAAAGGCGGTGTAGTTGTCCAAGTACTATCTGGCTCAGTAGCAATTTCAGTTATTTCATGCATAGCACCTACGACATCGTAACCGACGTATCCTCTGTAATCAGTAGCAACTATCCAATTACCATTAACAAATAAAGGCACCTGATTTATGTTAACTTCAGGAGGCTGGGTCAGTGTTGCATTAGCAGGAATAAGCGGTTTTTTGCCAATCGGATCAAGTTTTACATTGCCTGTATTAATGTATTCGCAAGTTACAGGATGATAATGATAGATATTCATGTAAGCTCCTAATATTTAACGCAGAACATCATTGCGATGTTGCGTGGTCTAGTTTCTATGCCACCTGCTGAATTTATGTAAGACGTAAAATTGGCGGTCTGACCTGTGTAGTTCCCATTATCAGCGACAATACCCGAGGCTCCAGTGTTGCCCTGGATAGTTGCTCTCTGATATGGATGAATATGATTTTTAAATTCATCAAGCTGTAAAGAAGCTATAGCACGCCCGACATCAATACCTCTGCCACTATCAAATCCCCGAATAAACTCGCCTCGCATATCAGGTATTGTAAAAGTAGTCGAGCCATCACCATCACCGTAATAGCCTGCATAAGTGTTATAACTGGCTGTTTTATTGGATTGAATAGTAAAATTGCTAACTGTTTGTGCATAAGCCCATAAGTCAGCATAGTCTTCGCGAGATAGTGCGGCACCATCACGCTCCAAATAGCCATTAGGCATCACATCACCATCCATGATTAGCAATGAACCTACAGGACCTGGCACAAGTAATGCTTGAATCGCCTGCCAAAACTGATCTAACTCATCATCGTTAGGCGTTAATCCTGCCCCAACAATAACGTTTCGCATTTCTTCAGAAAGTGCATAATTCCAAAATGCACCGCCAACTGCTGCGGGCGTACCCGTTGCTGGATTGCCTGGACTAGGATAGCCAACCGACGGACTGACTAGTTTAACGGGAGGTGTATCACTTGCGCCCGAGCGTAAATTACGAGGTTCCATATTATTCTCCGTATGCGAATAGAACAGTGGTGTGGTCTGGTTTTAAGCGATTAATTGAGCATTCGAGCCGCTCATTACCCCATGTTGCATAGGGTTCATCTAATCCGCTCTCAACCGTCATGTAGTTAATAGTTTCTTCAGGCGCATTGACTCGCCATACAAATAACCAATTTTCATCGGTCATGGGGTCTTCAAAACTGCTTTCAAAATTAAAAATAGAAAATTCGGTAATGGTGATGTCATAGCCAAGACCTTTAGCCAAGTCGATAAAGAATTGACGAGATTGGCCACCTAAATTCGTGACTTTGGCGTGTAAAACCTTGTTGCGTTGTTCGAGCGTAAGGGCTTCATCAGTACATTTTTCTGGTAAGCCAAAGTCAGTTTCCCAATCAATTAACATCTCATAAGTTTTTCGCGGATCGGCTTCTTTAAGTAAGTCATCGGTTCTAGCATCAATACGTGCATATTCTTTGGCTTGGGCGCGTAGTAATTCGCCTAGTTCATGTTCGACTAAGCTATCCCACAAGATGCCACGTGGTAACAAGGCTACTTGCTGGCTGAAATATTGGTCAGCGGTCATACCCATGTGATTGTTCCCATTACGGCCATTTCACCGATTGAGTGGGTTACATCTGCTGATGGGCTTATTAAAGTATGATCAGTTTCGCCTGCAGCAACACTGATAGCTTCACGTAGATGACTTAACAGAATCTTCCCGCTACCATTACCGTCTTCTGGCAGTGATTCACGACGTAATAAGTCATCAAGTTCTGCTTGAACCGCAGCTTGAACGGTTAAATTGTTCGGCGTTAATGCAATGGTTAAATCCAGCGCAACGGCCACAGGCCCAACAACATAAAGGCCTTTCATGCCTGTTTGACGTTTGGCATCGATATAGTCATAAACCGCGAGTTCTTCAGCTGAATCAGGAATTAGACTTGTATCGTCATCACGTACAAAACGCACAGTAGTAGTACCAATCCCCATTTCATTTGAATAACACCATGCACGGGTAACGCCTGGTACTTCTAATGCCCATCTCACATAATCATGCTTAGCGCCACCCATTGGTGGGTTTTGAATGCGCGCTTCTAATCTGTCTCGGTTACTTTCAGTTGACTCATCATTTGAACCATTTGTTAGGCCATTACTATCAACTAAAGCCTGACTATTTAAACCAGCAAGTGTTTCAACACTCGTTAATGTCACACCGGCAATAGCGTTACCAGCTGCACCAGCTTCGATGGCTGTAACGGCAACACTTACAGAGCCAGTAATGATCGTTTCGGCATTAGCTGAATATTCAATGCCATCACCACGTTGATAGATCGCGCCTTCAGGTACGATGCCAGCACCGGTGACAAGAATATTACCGATCGCATATTCAGCATTTTTAGCGGGTACGTTCCAGATACCGGTATGGAGTGGTAAGTGATCAGCATCCGCAGTACTCGGCAAAATTTGTTTTGAGTTGTATTCAAGATGGCCATGCAAGCCATGCGATACGCCCGCCATGTTTTGGCCTAGCACGGCAAATAGTGAACGCCGTAAGCGTGGCTCACTGGAGGGTAGTCGTGTTTCAATATCGCCGGCAATGCGTTCGTTAATTTCACGTAGTGATGGTCGATTAAACGCCATTTAAAGCTCTCCAAATATAAGAAAAACGAAGTGTAGTGCTGTCAGGATTGACGATATCGATGTCGAGATTTAACCAACCATCACGAGGATTGGTGGCGGTAACCATTACGGCTTTGGCCACGCCGTCATCGAGCAACCAACTTAATGCTTCATCGGCATATTCTTCAGCACGTCGTAATACGTTTGTTAGTTGTTTTTCACGTGATAACAACCATAAACGTGAGCCAATTTTGTCAGCGTTGATGAGCGATAATCCATCACCCCAATAGCCGCGACGGTCGTTGGTACCATCGGGGATAACATCGTCTTCATCTGCGAGTCTGTCGGTAAATAAAGAAATGATTATTGCCGTTTCAAGCACTGCTTCAGGTGTAGAATCAACTGGGTCAAGTGATAGATGAAATTGTGGAATACCATCAGCACCGGCCACCATCTTAATTACAAAATCATTGGCACTCATGGCGTCATCCCTTGGTTAGGTGTGCCGGTAATACCACCACTATCACCGTCATGATCATGGTCGTTATAAGCTGTTCGCATGCCAGACATGCTTTGACCAGTAGTATCAGCACGGTCTTTTATTTCGCCTGTGACATCTAGGTTTCCCTCAATACGAAATAAGGGAACCGTTGCTGTTATTTGCGTGAGGGACACAATGTGCATGCTGCCATTTTCTTTTAAATAAACCATCTGGCCTTGATGGTCATAAATGGCGACTTCACCCGCTTTTAAGCCGACTAAACGATGATTTTTGTCATCAGCTTTAATGCATACATAACCATTAGTATTGCCACCAACAGCAACCGCCACACCTTTTGCACCAGGTAACGGAACTGAGGTAATGCCATAGTCTTGAATACGTGGGACTTCGATTATTTCACCCGATAGCGTTTCAACTTGGATCATTTGAATAGGGCTAGCATCATTGACTTTGATCACATTGGCCACGCGAACCATTTGCTGAAGGCCACGCTTGAAAGGGGCTAATAGTTTTTGTAAACCTCTCACAATGTATCCTCATCATCGTCGCTAGGCTCTGGTAGCTCAGTGAGTGTCAGTGCTTCAGGTTCTGATAGTGATAATTCAGCCCGTAAACCTTGATCATCAACAATGTAATTGACCGCCGTAATCAGCAAGTCATGGTTAATTTTCAAGAAGTGATCTTTAACGTGAACTAAATAATCAGGCTCAATCAACTGGTCGTTTAAGTACCAGCCCTGAACGACATAATTGACCGGCTTACTTTTGGCCGCGGCTACATTACGGTGCCAAACCGCTAAGGTTTTGCAACTCGCAATATCAACCGCATCATCAGCCAGAATTATTTTAGGGCGATATCGTTTAATGCTTTTATCTTTAGCGGTGTATGAGACAGAAGTAGTATCACTGAGAAATGATTCAGCAGTTTGTCCTTTGACGGTATATTCACTAAAGCGATCAAGCATTGAGCGTGGGCTTGAACCACTTTTAATATTAATGCCGAGTTCTAATACTCCCGATAAACGCTTAGTGCCTGCGCGACCAATGAGTATTCCGCCTTTGCCATCTGCCATCACCAGCACACCACGAATAGCCGCCGCTGTTTTAATCACCTCAAATACGCTTTCACCTTCATCTGATTTGAGTTTTGTGAACGGTTTACCGATATCAACATTAGTGGTCACGCGAATACCATAAGGTTTACATAATGCTTGTGCACCTTGGAGTAAATTACGGTTAATCCATTGAAAGGAAGGCGCGCTACAATCAACCAAATCACCAGAGGCATCACGGCCACTGACTTCGATGCCGTGACTATTTTCATCATAAGAGAGCGTGTCATCGTCAATATGGCCTGTAATAACCGTTTTACCATCGATGCTAACTGAACATTCATCACCGCCAACAATCTCTCTTTTGGTACTATCGATTGTGAATTTATCGGTCAGTGACAGCGTAAATTCATTAGCGACTTGCATGATTGACCGTGATATAGAAATTTCTTTCCAGCCGGACCAGTCCTTAGTATCTATATGCAATACAACGTTATGCATTGAGTACTTCCAATGGGTAACCACCAGGCACGAACCCTGGATGTTTAATATTATTCCTGGCAATGATGTCGCTGTCTTTGAGTGGATCTTGATAAAGACGATAGGCCAACACCACGGCAGGTAACGTAGTCTGTGGTGTAAATCGACTAATGCGTTTTAAATTCGCCGCACGTGTCGTCATATCATTCACTAATGCAACTCTTACATCTTGCAGGGCTCTATAGCTATCATCAGCTGCAGTCTGCATTTGCTCATCAAGTGCATCAGCTAGTTCATCACGCGTAGCAATAGCTTGTTGTGCTGAATCATAATCATCATCACTGGCTTGGCGCGAGGCTTCAACTAAAGCTGTACTTCGCACTAAGTCGGCAATGGCATCCTGATTTTTAGCTTGTTGTTTACGGCTCGGCGTTGTTTTAGGCACAGTCGCTAAATCATCACCAAAGCTAAATAATTTTCTAAACTCAGTCACCGATGACAGCGAAGAAATGAGTCCAATTATCTTGCCTGACAAATCAGAAGGTAAAGCAATGTATTCATTAATGGATGAATTTAATACGCCTAATGGATCTAGTTGTGAGGTGAGAACATTGACGACTGATTGAGCTTGTTCGCTTACCCAACCTGGTAAGCTTTGCGTTTTAAAATCTTGTTCAAATTGTTCTTGGATGACGTCTAAAGCTACAACCGATTTATTGGCCACAATCTTTTTGGTGTTGGTAGAAACCGTTGGTGCAGGCAATTCACTTGCAACATAAAACGTCATCGTAAACGTGGCCATGCCGCCTTTACTATTTGTTTCAACGACTCTTACTTCACCTGCTTGGACTCTAATTTGGCCTTTTTTTCTGCGAATTAATGTGCCTGGTCCTTGTTTATTTAAAGCAGCCAGTAAGTCATCACGCAACGACATATAATCATCACCAACGACATAGCCAGTCATGTTTAATACGTCACCTTTACCACCCATGTCTTCAGGGTAGGCCGCATCACGCAACGGGAACTCATGCAATTCAACACGGCGACCAGCTAACTGTTCGTCGGATTCTTCTAGAAATTCAACACCACGAAACGATGAAGTTTGTAATTGATCATGCCAGGACATTAAGGCATCACCTTGCCGGTGTCGACGGATAGATCTAGATTATCGCTCTTGATAGATTTAACTATGACAGGGGCTTCGCTTTTAATTTGTAATTCAATAATGCTACGTTGTGGTGTTGCGTTTGCTTTTGGTTCAACCACTGTACCCGCTAGCCGATTAAACTTAGCGATACCTTCAGGTGTGTTGTCGGTACTCATTGCTTCAACAAAGTTTGAATTTACGATGCTTTTTATGGCGTTATCAAAATAATATTTTAGGGCGCTGTATCCCGTTGCTTTATCAGCGAGAGTGCCTGCAGTGGCAAGAGCGGCATAGCCAATACCTTTTATGTTTGTAGCCGCATCCGTTGTTTGAAAAGTGTCAATGCTGCTTGCCAAAACCTTAACAGAGTCACTCATGACCGAATCAGTCAACTGAGAGCCTTTATTCTGAATGCTTTGTAAAGCGGCATTAGGTGACTGTGCATTGATGCGAGCATCATTACGAATCGTACTGCCATCACCGGTCATTGATGCGAATTCTTTTAAACGTTCACGGCCACCAGGCTTAGCGAAACCTTGAAAGACTTTTACACCTGATTCACCAAAATATTTATTTAGAATAGAAAAATCGCCTTTAACACGATCATAAATTTCGGGGATTAATCCTGAAGGTTTACGTAGCATTGTGCTGTTCGGTTGACGAAATTCAACACCAGCGCCTCTGAATTTTTTCTGAGTATCTGCATTATTTAATGCCGACATAAACGCTTTTACCGCTTCAGCTGTCATGTCTGCATTTTTAGTCGCATCAATTGTGATTTGTGCCACGGCAGTGGCATCGGTTAGTACGTCAGGTGTTGAACCAACAGCAGACGTGACCGGCGATACTAAGCCTTTACCTGTAGTCGCCAAGTCACGAATTGGCACCGCACCTTGTAAACTTTGCTTATATTGAATTTCAAGTAAGTTGAGTACTTCAGAAGCTTCCGTCGTACCATTTTTAAATGCAATACCAATCATAGTGCCTGCATCTTTACCTTCTGTAGCAGTGGCCTGCATGAATAGCGCCATATTTTGAAGGTTTTTCTTGGCATTTTCCCAGTCACCTGTCATCGCGATGGTTTCTTCAAAGCCTGACAAGATATCTTCTTTAGGTAGACGAATATTAGGATCGTTGGCCACTTTAAATAATTCGGCTTTCATGCTGTTAATTTGTTCAGGTGTCACACGGCTATCTGTTTGAAGGCGAGTCAACCGCGTATCAAAATCCATCACCTTTTTAGCTTCTCTTACTGCTTTCATGCCAGCAGCTAGCGCTACTAGCCGTTTTCCTAGCGTTGAATATGATGACGTTGTTTTTTGTACTTTTTTATCAACTGAATCTAAGCAGCTACCTGCATTACGAGAGAATTTATTAACAGCCGTAGTGTTACGCTTAAGCTGTCGCTCAAGGTTGCCGACAAGATCGACAATAATGCTAGTTTCAATTTGATTGCCACTCATAGTGTTATGTATCTCACTAATTTACGAAGAGTAAATGTGCTAATAAAGTTAGGTTGTAAGGCCATTTTCTGCATTAGGCGCAATGACAAAATCTCACTGAGTTTTGCCACTGCTATCAGATCGCCCCCGCACAGATACCTCTGACGATAATGAACTGATAGTGGGACTTAACAACGTTTCAGTGGCATCCATCAACAGGTTTAAATCTTCTGGGTGTAGACTTTTCAACTCATCAAGTGTGAGTGGTCCAGAATGTTCATTAATGGACTTAACCTGGCGACACAACATCAAACTACTCATTAATGATGGGCTAGAAATAAACATCGGTTCTGGTGGACTATTTGGACCTGCACCAGGAACCAGCACAATTTTCTCGCTTTGTTCCTGACACTCTAAATAATCACCAGCAGTAGCTTCACGTACCACAGCATTTTTAAATACCGATTCGCCAATTTTTAGGCCATGCGTGAGTGATACAGTCATATCAGCCATAACTAAACCTTTTCAACGGTATTAGCTGACATTTTCATTTCGGCAATACCTTTGCCTTCAAATGGCACGACTTCAGTACTAAATGCACCTCGCATATAATATTTTTGGCCTGTATCAGCTTCAAATAAAACCGTTGCATTAGTGATTTGATTTAGCTTAATCACATCAACGTCTTTTGTGAGTAAAACCTTACACACTAGCTCAGGTGCCGTTTCTTCCTCACTAAAATAGGTTTTACCGCCATGACGAATGGGATCACGCTTTACGCCATCAGGTGTTAATGTGGCCTCGTTTTCTGTCGCGATGAAATCACCATCGACTCGAATGGAGACTTTTCCTGAAAGTTGTCCTGAATTGTCTGACATGAGCTACTCCTAACTTAAGATAGTTAATTATGTTATTTACGAAATTCACTGTGGATAGCAGTAACGCGAAGCTGACCAACTAATAGCGGTGAGTCATAAACATTCAAACGGTTACCATCATCTGCATCAACTTCAACGATGAGTGCTTCACTGTAGCCTTCGTAGTCTTGAACCCAGCCAAGCTCTTCCATTTCACGGTAAAGGCCCAGTAACTCAATCCTAGCGATTTTAGGCTGCATGATGGCTTGACCTGCCGATACTCTGGCATCGTCTTTTGCTAATTTATGGCGTGGGTATTTTTGAGCAAAAAGGGCCCGTTGTTTAAAGCGGAATCGCTCGAGCGTTTCAGGAGTATTAATATCCAGATAGCTATCATCAGCCAAACCTGCTGCATTGGTTTGGTAGCTCGTTATTTGACGTTCAATTTGCACGCTACCATCTTGTGCGACGGTATAGGTTGCAATGCCATCAAATAACAATTGATTACGTTCTGTATCGCTCCAACGCTTCACACGTTCTGGCGCTTTAAGACCTGGCAATGTAAGTGTTTGTAATGGGCGCGCTGGATCAATGGCGAGTGATTTCGCCGCAATAATAGCGTTAATAGCTGCCCATATATAAGGAGGCTCAGGTACTTCATTGGTACCTATATAGCTAATATGAGGATTATTACGGCCATTACCAAAGCTACCAGTTTGTGCATGCGTGCCACGAAACGCACTAAAGGCACGACAACCAATCTGCCGTAATGGTCCCCAGCGTTCAATAAGTTCACTTTCTAACAACACAATATTGGCCGGGTCGGTATAAGGCATCACAATCCAGTTGTACCAATCATCACCTAATGATGCGATAGCACTGGTAATATCGGGATTAGCGGTACCCCCTGACATTGCAGTAATAGCAACGCTCATACCTTCAGGTGTTTTTTCATCATAATAATTCAGGCGAATATCAATACTGTTGCCGGTTTCACCTTTCCACTTACAGACCAAGTCAACTTGGTTTGTGATTGTGCCATTTACTTCAGCAATCACCGGTAGGCTAGTATCAGCATTAATTGCTGCCACTATTTTGCTGGTAATTTCGTCAGCTGTATCGCTGAGCGCTATGCCTATTCTTACCCGTGTTCCTGCAATATAAAGCGCTAATGTGCCTGCTGATACTGCCGAACCTGTTACGGTGACTGATGTTGCTGCGGCCGCGCCAGCAACGCCATCATCTGATGCGATAACCCATGTTTCCATGAAACTATAAGCGTTTTTGATAGCGCCGACTTGCTCAGCCAGCATGGATCCACGACCAAAAAACGCCTCGGCCTGTGCTTTAGTATTAACGCGAGTTGGAATATCAGAAGCTACGACTCCAGTCGCTAAACGTTGACCGAAAATCACCACTTTAAAGTTGATAGCGGCGTTACCGGCTAAACGATTATCAAATTCAATATATGAACCTGGTAAACGTAGATCTGCTGGAATATCGTTAAATGAAATGCCCATTATTTTTTCTCCATAACTAGTTTGTTTTTAGCAGGTGCTTTAGCTATTACGACATCGCCATCGGTTTTACGTTTATGCCAATAGCTGTTTTTGGGTACCCATTGACCGTCAATGGCAAGATGGCCACCATCAGGATTACGCACTAATACGCTGGGGTTGCTAGGTTTTAAAAATTCTCTATTGAGTTCAGCCATGTTTGAGTCCTATTGTTCGAGAGTTATATGGTCTATCGCTGTAGGTTCGTCATCACCTGCAACGAGTGAATGTTCAGCGTGATAGGTCACAAAGTTACCCAGCGCGGTCATATCGGGTTGATAGTTAAATGATAAATTAGGCAAAACAAAGGTGATGGCGTGTACTTGAGCGCCTGCTTCGTCAAACTTCTTTGAAAATAAATTATTAATCGCGGTGCAACGAAACGTACCGACGCCATCAATCGTATGACCGTGGATTAATGGCACTAAAGCATCAATGATTTGGTCAACCGATACGCTATTTTTATGTTGTTTTACATCCGTAATGACGTAACAGCCCCACGATGCATTTATGCGTGCTTCATTAGCATCGCCTTTGCCATTACCGCCGATGAACGCAAAGTAAACGGCAGGTTGATGCACTAAAAAGCGTGTCACCATCGCTTCGTTAATTTGACCAGGCAACTTATCAACCGCTTTCAATAAACCGCTAGGGAAGTTGGTCTTGACCAACTCAATTAAGTCATTGGTTGTTTTAACGATCATGATCTATTCCTCATGATTGCTTCGTAATGATCTTTAACGATGTGATTGATTTCGTCTTCATCATTGGCATTAATACCCATGACGGCACGGATTGGCATTTCAACGGAATGGTTACGTCCTGTCTCACCACCGAACTGATGGATAGCGGCATAAATTTCATTTGAACCATGCTCCACGCCAGACCCATCAATAAAAACAATGTGCGTGTAAGAATCACGCAAGTGGCCAAAATCGAGCAGTGTTTTACCGCCATCATCAATCGCACGTTTGCTCGGCTCAAGCGGGTTGCCTTCCCAATCTATGCTTTGGGCGAAGCGGTTAGCCACTTCGCTGTCTAAATAAGCACCGATTTCATCAAACATTGCAAACGTATCGGCACTGGCAAGGCGTGAAAATAAGGCATGTGCTGCCTTATCATTAACCGAATATCTAATCTGGGTACCGGCCATTAGAATGCACCCCAATTTATTTTGCTAACACCTGGTTTAGCCGTGACCTTGTGGCTAACTTCTGATTCTTGGTTACTTGTTACGCCCAGTGATACCGTGCCTTTAGATACTTTGTCTAAAAAATTAATGGCTTGTTTATAACGTTCAGTCACTTCATCACGTGAACGATTGTCATATAAACGATATCGAGCAATATTGCCGGCATGCAGTGTTAGCACGGCAGGTATTGAATTAAGTGGTAATGAATAACGGGCAGAAACGTAGCTATCAATTTCAGCTGCAGCATCAGCAATTGCCAAGCCGATAACCGCCTCATCGATGGCACCAGTATTATCATGATCCGAAATAGAAATGAGTTCATCATTTCCAAAGCGTTCGATTAAGTCTTGTTGTGTGCAGTACAACATTAGAGAACCCTCACTCGTTCGCTAACAGACCAAGCTCGGTCATCATCTTGCTAGTGGTAACACAGGTGATTTCCAATTTAGGAGAGCCAGCATTACCTGCTATTAATGTGTGAGATACTTTGGAGTTCATTACAGGTCTAAAGTTGATTTTGGCAATAATGTAGCAGCATCACGTTCTGCAGCTGATACGCTCCAGCCGAGTAATTCTGTTAATACATTGGCATCAGGTTTGTTTGCTTTCGTCCATTTTGTTTTATCGGTGACATCTAAACCCTCAATAACACGACGAATAGCATGCAATACAGCTGCTTCATTTTCTGGTTTTGTCTGTTCGATTGTTCCTGGTACTTCTGAACCATCAATTTCGTTGATCAAGCCGATAACTGATTCATCTAGCAATGGTTTAGCCTGCTTATCAGTTAGCTCGATAACGTTGTTTTCAGTATTGGGATGATATTGCTCACCATCATGGTTAATAGGCGAGTGGACGTTATAGCGTTTGGTCATGATCGTTACCCTTTATATAGGAGACTACCTAGTCACTTGAGTTAAGTGACTAGGTCAGTATCTTCACGGTGGTTTACAGAACGGCGTTTTTAATCAAAAATCCGCTAGTAATACCGGTTAATACTGGTGCTCGTTCATACTGCGTACCATAAACCCATGATTTAATATTTCGTTCGTAATATGGATCTTCTACGTGAGGATTGTTGGTCATCGTGTATGTGTAACCAAAGCTCGGCTCTTCAAGTGTCGTTGCAATGGTTGGCACATAAGCAAGCACAACATCTTTGCCCCAGATATCAATGGACCCATCGCCATCATCGAAGGCGATGGCTTTACCGATAATCACTTTGTCAATTTCAAGTAAGTCCGCCATCACATCAGCAGTAAGAACACCACGTTCCGTTGATGCCATGAGTCCTAAAACACTAGGATGACGTTTTATGATTTTCCAAACTGCAGCAGGAATTTCAATTATGTTGGGATAAATACCCGTAGATGAGCGAATCGCTTCTCTAGCATTATCAATATCACCCACTGGATCAGAGTTAGCATAATCATTCCATTGACTTGTTCCTGACAATGTCACTTTATGATCTGCATCATATTTAGACGCATCTCGGGCTAAGTCGGCTTGTTGTTTTTCAAGCACTAATGATTCAATTCGCATAACACCATTAACCGCACCTGTTGCTAAATCAATGCCAGGTACAATGTTAGCGTCACGCTGATGTTCAACGGGGACAAGGGCCTCCAGTGCGTGATTTTCAAGACCGTAATTGCCCGCCGCGTAACCGAACGTCACACGTTTGGTATTGGTGCCTGGTGCGCGGGCCGTGTTATACAAG
>Ga0123337_10004622_pt1 | contig 13918 bp, 14 predicted proteins | sample frozenSSSSmetaG_FD_89792 | JGI IMG/M metagenome (GOLD analysis project Ga0123337, IMG submission 89792) | Glacier valley bacterial and archeal communities from Borup Fiord, Nunavut, Canada, to study Microbial Dark Matter (Phase II) -... | ecosystem: Environmental > Aquatic > Freshwater > Ice >... | reverse complement strand
TGCCCAACTTCGGCGACTGGCAGGACGTTTTTCATGAAGTCGGCGAGGACGCTCTGGGCCTGTTCGGTCGTCGTCGGCCACCCGAATTCCTCCAGGTCACCGAAGTGATCCGGGAACAGACGCGCCACATCCGTGATGGCCCCCCGCGCGATCTCGTCGGGCGGGGTCCGCAGGCGCGCGGGCGGGCGCAGGCCCCTGGTCAGGCCCTTGCGGTTCTCGGTGTCGTAGTTCCATTTCCCGCCGACCGGCTGGCCGTCGTCAAGAAGGATGCCGGCTTCGCGTCGCATCTCGCGATAGAAGAACTCCATCCGCAGCTGGGACTTGCCGGACGCCCAACGCCGGAACCGGTCGTGGGAACAGATGAACCGGCCATCCTCGCGCACCTCCACCGGGACGGCGCTGACGCCTGCAAAGGCGGCCAGCGCCTCGGCCAGACGCCATTCGCCGCATTCGGTGATCACAACCTCGCTGAAAGGCTGATCGTCGAGCGCCCGGTGCAGCTCACCGACGATCGAATGGGTGTTGGTCGGGGCGTCGATGCGGACGTAGCGCACCGCGATGCCGCGCGCCTCAAGCCTCAGGGCGAAGCTGCGCATGGCGGCGAAGATCAGGGCGATCTTCTGTTTGTGGTGTTTGACATAGGTGGCCTCGTCGTTGACCTCGGCCATCAGGACGACGTCTCGCGTCGGATCGAGACCCTCCAGAGCGGACAGGCTGTCGGACAACTGGTCGCCGAGCACCAGACGAAGCCTGGCTGTCGCTCCCGTGGTAGTCTCGGTCATGGCCACACTCCCTGCTCTCGTCTCCGCAGCCGAACTCCTTACCGCGTCCGGCGATTCTGACCTTCGGATTCTCGACGCCAGCTGGCATCTGGACGGCACGCCCGCGCGGCCGATCTTCGAGGCGGGGCATGTGCCGGGGGCGGTCTTCTTCGATCTGGAGGCGATCTCGGACCGGGACGACCCCCTGCCCCACATGATGCCGTCGGCTGATCAATTTGGCGAACAGGCTGGTCGACTTGGCGTGTCGGAGACGGACCGGATCGTGGTCTATGACACCTTCGGTCTTTTCACGGCGGCGCGCGCCTGGTGGATGTTCCGCGCCATGGGCTGCGACCGGGTTCAGGTCCTGGATGGCGGCCTGCCGGCCTGGAAGCGCATGGGCGGATCGCTGGAGACCGGGCCCGCCTCGGCCCGCCCGGCCGTGTTCAAAGCCGACTCCCGGCCGGACATGATCGCCGATGTGGCACGGGTCCGGGCGGCGCTGGACGCCGGAGCGCCGGTGCTCGACGCCCGCGCCGCCGCCCGTTTCGCCGGGTCCGCCCCCGAGCCGCGTCCGGGCCTGCGCGCGGGTCATATGCCGGGCGCGGTCAACCTGCCGTTCGGCGAACTGCTGACGGCCGAGGGGCTGATGCGTCAGCCCGAGGCGCTGGAAGCGGCGTTCGCGGCGCGGGGCCTGGGCTCTGCGGACAGGCCGATCACCAGCTGCGGCTCCGGCGTCACCGCCGCCGTGCCGCTGCTGGCCCTCGCCCTGCTGGGACGCGAAGGCGTGCTCTATGACGGGTCGTGGGCCGAATGGGGCGGCCGGGACGACACAGAGGTCGGCACCGGCCCCTGAGGATCAGGCGACGGCCGCCACGGTCGGCGGCGTTGCGGGCTGCGGCTCCACCGGATCGTCCTTCTCGCCGCGAGAGACGACGGTGGCCAGGACCAGGTCTCCCGTCACGTTCAGCACGGTCCGGCACATGTCGAGGAAGCGATCGACGCCCAGGATCAGGCCGATGCCCTCGGCCGGCACCCCGACCATGACCAGGATCATGGCGATGACCGGCAGAGAGCCCGCCGGCACCCCGGCTGTGCCCACGCCGCCGAGGATGCAGACCAGCATCACCACGACCTGCTGGGTCAGCGACAGTTCGATCTGGAAGAACTGGGCCAGGAACAGCACCGTGACGCCCTCGAACAGGGCCGTGCCGTTCTGGTTGGCGGTGGCGCCGACGGTGAGGACGAAGCGGGCGATTTTGCGCGGCAGCTTCAGCTCTTCCTCAGCCGCCTTCAGCGACACCGGCAGGGTGGCGTTGGACGACGCGGTCGAGAAGGCCACGATCATCGGACGCTGCACGCCCTTGAAGAACTTCAGCGGGTTCATGCCGCCGCCGATCCAGACGACCAGCGGATAGACGACGAACATGTGGATCGCCATCGCGCCCACGGCCACGCCGACATAGGCCGCCAGTCGCACCAGCAGGTCCCATCCGAACAGGGCCGCCAGGTTGAACATCAGGCAGGCGATCGCGATCGGCGCCAGTTTGATGACCAGGTTGATGAGCTTCATCGTGACTTCGAGGATGCCCTCGATGACGTTCTGCAGCTTGTCGGTGTTGGGGCTCTTGGCCATGACCAGGCCGATCCCGAACAGCAGGGCGAAGATCATGATCGGCAGGATCTGGTTCTCCGACGCCGCCGTGAAGACGTTCGACGGGATCAGCTCCAGGAAGAAGGTTCCGAACTGGACGCCTTCCGGCGCCCGCTCCACGATCGCCGCGGCGCCGTCCGCCCCCTGGGCCAGAAGCAGTTGCGCCAGGGCCGGATCGACACCGTCACCGGGGCGGAAATAGTTGACCATGCCCAGACCGATCAGCACCGCGATGCCGGACACCACGATGGTCAGGAGCAGGGTCTTGATGCCCGCGCGACCCAGCGACTTCAGGTCGCCCATCTCGGCGACGCCGACGACGAGGGCTGAGAACAACAGCGGAATCACCAGCATGAACAGGAGGCGCAGGAAGATCTGCCCCGCCGGTCCGGTCACGTTCGAGGTCAGCCACTGGACCCAATAGGTCTCCGGCCCGATGTACTGATTGACGTACAGGCCTCCGCCCAGGCCGATCACGAACCCGATCAGCATCAACCAGTGGAGCGGAATGCCGCCCTTCTTCGTCGTATCCATTCGTCCCCCGAAAGTCGCCGACTGCGTCCCCGCAGCCGCGCTAGAGCATCATCGCACCGGCAGGCCGTAGATCAGGCCGCCCGGTCTAGCGTTCCATTGTGCATTCAACCCGCGCGCCAGGTCGAGAGGCGATTGCGAACCAAGGTTCCGGTCGAAGATTTCGCCATAGTTGCCGACCCCCTCGACGGCGTCCGCCGCCCAGGTTTTCGACAGGCCCAGCCGCGGGCCGAAATCGCCCTCCGCGCCCAGCAGGCGGCGAACCTGGGGCACGCTTGAGGACTCTGCCTGCTCATCGACGTTGGCCTGGGTCACGCCCATTTCCTCGGCAAGGATCAGGGCGTTCAGGGTCCAGCGCACGACGGCGGTCCATTGTTCGTCGCCGCGGCGGGTGACGGGGCCCAACGGCTCCTTGGAAATGACGTCCGACAGGACGACGTGCTGCTGAGGGTCCGCCAAGGTGGTGCGTGCGGCGGCCAGGGCCGAGACGTCGGCGCTCAATGCATCGCAATCCTCGCGGCCATAGGCCTGACGCGCGGCCTCCTCGGTCGGCAGGACCACGGCGCGATAGTCGATGCCCCGGCTGCGGAAATAGTCGTCGGCGTTGAGGGCGCTGGTCGAGCCCGCCTGAACGCAGACCCGGGCGCCGGTCAACTCCGTGGCGCTGTTCAGGTCGAGCGCGCGCCGGACCAGGAAGCCCTGACCGTCGTAGTAGTTCACCCCGGCGAAGGCGAGTTGGCCGCCGGTGTCGCGCTCCATGGTCCAGGACGTATTGCGCCACAGGACGTCGATCCGCTCGTCGGCCAGGGCCTGAAACCGGTTCTCGGCCGTCAGGGGCACGAACCGCACGGCGTCCGGGTCGCCGAAGATGGCCGCCGCCAGCCCACGACAGAAGTCCACGTCGAAGCCGCGCCACTCGCCCCGATTGTCGGTGTAGGCGAACCCGACCAGACCCTGGTTGACGCCGCAGTTGAGCCGTCCGCGCCGCTTGATCGCGGCCAGGGTCGGGCTTTCGACAGCCGCGGTCGCCGTCGGGATCGCGCCCGTCCTCGCCTCCGTGACCGGGGCTTCGGCCTCACGATCACGGTCGCCGCACGCGGCCGCCATGGTCAGGGCTGCGAGGCCCGCCATCCGAATCCAGAAAGCCGTGGCTGGTCCGCCCATGGTCTGTCCCGCGTTCGCTGTCGTCACGACTCTCCCGTCGCGACCCCTTGCGCCCCCGCTGCTTTAGAGGCCTTTGGGGCTTCGTTCGCAACCCGTCGAGGCCGCCATGGATCCGCTTTCCGACCGCACCCGGCTGATCGCGGCGGCGACCCGGCGGGGAGACGGACGCCGTCCGGTCAATCCTCCGATCGAGCGCGCCTCGACCATGCTGTCGGACGCAGTCGGCGACATGCGCGACTCCGGGCTGGGGCCGCTCTACGGCATCGACGGTACAGCGTCGCAGGATGCGTTGAGACGCGCGATCGCCGACCTGGAGGGCGCGGAGGGCTGCTGGCTGGCGCCGTCCGGCCTCGCCGCCATGACCCTGCCGCTGCTGGCCCTGGCGAGGCCCGGCGACGAGGTTCTGACCACGGATGCCGTCTATGGACCTGTCCGGCGCTTCCTGACCCGCTACATGGCTGCGCGCGGCGTCACGGTCCGCTTCCACCCCGCCGACGCCTCGGCCCAGGAGGTCGCGGCGACGATCTCCGACCGCACGCGGGTGGTCCTGATCGAAGCGCCCGGATCGCTGACGTTCGAGATGATCGACGTTGCCGCCGTGGCCGCCGCCGCCCGTTCACGGGGCGCCCTGACCGTCATGGACAACACCTGGGCCGCCGGACTGGCGTTCAAGCCGCTCGCCCATGGCGTCGACGTCAGCGTCCAGGCCCTGACCAAATACGCTGGCGGCCATTCGGACCTGCTGCTGGGGTCGGTCTGAGCGCGCGACGCCGGGGTCATCAAGGCCATCGCCGAGGCCCATGAGGACATCGGCCTGTGCGTCTCGCCGGACGACGCCTGGCTGACCCTGCGCGGCCTGCGCACCCTGCCTCTTCGCTATGCGGAACAGGGGCGGTCGATGATGCAGGTCGCCGGCTGGCTGGCGCGCCGGCCGGAGGTCTCGCGCGTGCTTGGCCCCGCCCTGCCCGGCGATCCGGGGCATGCGCTGTGGGCGCGCGACTTCACCGGCGCCGCGTCCCTGTTCGGGGTGGTGATGAAGGGCGGGGATGCGAAGGCCGCCCATGCCTTCCTCGACGCCCTCAGCCTCTTCGGGCTCGGCTACTCCTGGGGCGGGTTCGAGAGTCTGATCACCTTTGAGACGCCGCAGATGACGTTCCGGGAGATGCCGCCGACGCTGGAGGGGCCGCTGCTGCGGCTGCACGTCGGGCTGGAGGATCCGGCGGAACTTGTCGCGGATCTGGAGGTCGGCCTCGCCGCCTGGCGGGCTGCCCTGCTCTAGACGCCGATCTCGGGCATCATGCCGGTGACGAACGAACGCATGCCGGTCTCGGGGCGGAGCATGCCGCGCAGCAGGTTCACCGTCACCGCCGCATTGTCCTCGAACACGAAGCGGCTCTGAGTGAATTTGCAGTTGGCGAACCCGGGCTGTTCCACGCCCTTGAACACCAGCTGCGCATTCCTGAATTCGCAGTCGATGAAACTGTTTCCGTCGAGCAGCTGACGGCCTTCGAGAACCTGATTGCGGATTTCGGCCATGGGGGTCCTTGCGATCGGGATGGCGCGCCCAGCAGGACTCGAACCTGCAACCGTCCGCTTAGAAGGCGGGTGCTCTATCCGGTTGAGCTATGGGCGCGTGTTCGGGAGCGTTAGCCGCACCGTCCGTGCGGCTCAAGCGATGGCTGGTCAATGGTCGAGTTCGCGGCTCAGGTCGTGAGCCGCCGCGCAGCGAGCGATAGCCACCCTTTTGAATCAGTGCGTCCAGGACTGCTTGCGGGAGGTGGCGAAATTGTCGGCATAGGCCTTGAGGATCACCGGCGGCTCCTGGGGCTCGTGCAGACGGAACGGAATGCCATGGCGTTCGGCGTAGGCGACGGCCTCTTCCTTTGTCTCGAATGTCAGGCGGACCTGGCCGTTCATGTCCGAAGAGCTGGTCCAGCCCATCAGCGGATCGATGGTGCGCGCCGACGCCGGCTCGAAGTCCAGCCGCCAGTCCTTCGACTTGGCCTTGCCGGACTGCATGGCGGTCTTTGCGGGGCGATAGATGCGGGCCAGCATGGGCAGTCTCACAACATCCGTGGCTCAAGCAGCGAGACGCCGCGCGGCGAGCGGTAGCCACTCAAGGGATAATGGTCGGAGTGAGAGGATTCGAACCTCCGACCCTCTGGTCCCAAACCAGATGCGCTACCAGGCTGCGCTACACTCCGGCGGAGGTGTCTGCCAGCATCCGGCCCAACCTGCAACGGAAGAATGGGCCGCAACGCCAGATCGACCTCAGGGGCGGAAGAAGGGGTGGACGACCTTGTCGCCGGCCTTGGCGCCGATCTCTTCTGCCCGGCCGGCCCGGAGTTCCAGCACGCCGTTGGCGGCGCCGTTCGAGGGGATCGGGGCTTCCGAATAGGGCGTGGCGTGGTGGGCGATCGAGACGATGCTGCCCGTCGGGTCGATGTAAAGGATGTCGAGCGAGCTGGGCGTATTGCGCATCCAGAATGACCGCTCCGCGGAATCGGGGAACTGGAACAGCATCCCGCGGTCGTCTGCGAGCGGCGGGCGGAACATCAGACCGCGCTCGCGTTCCGGCTCGTCGTCAGCGATCTCGACCAGCATCTCGTGCTCGCCCGAGGCGGTGACGATCTTCAGTTCCTCCAGCGGACGACCGGCCTCATCGACGGGCGCGGAGGATTTGGCGCAGGCGGACAGGGCCAGACCGAGGGCCAGGGTTCCGACAATGAGGAGACGTCTCGACAGCATGATCGCCCTTTCGGAGCGACCGATCAGTCGCCCGGTCTGATTTCCGCGACCACCAGACCCTTGGGGCCGTCGGCGAACCGCACCGAGACTGTCTCGCCGGGGACCAGATCGTCCAGTCCGCAGCGACGCAGGGTCTCGATGTGGACGAAGATATCGCCAGGATCGGTCGCGCGCACCACGAAACCGTATCCCTTGGTGCGATTGAACCATTTCACGGTGGCGACCTCGAGCACGCTGGAGGCCTCGGCGTCCTCCGGCTCGCGGATTGCGCGCGAATCCACCCGCAGTCCTTCGTAGCCGGATCGCCGCGCCGGCGCCTCGACCTCGCCTTCGCCCAGGTCGTGGACCTGGACCACCTGCCAGCCCTTGGGGCGGCGCGCGCAGTCGCATTCGATCGGAGCGCCTTCGCCCGCATTGTCCCAGCCGCCGTCCCTCAGACTGCTGATGTGTAAAAGGACGTCCTTGGCCCCGGTCTGGGCCGGGTCATCGGGCACGATAAAGCCGTAGCCCTTGCCCGCATCGAACCATTTTACCCGGCCGGCGATCCGGACCATGTCCGGCGCGTCCAGCCCCTCATAGTCAGACACTTCAAACCCCCCGCCCGCCCTCTCGACGGACGGTTCATGTTTAACACGGTTCTGTGAACGCGGGAAAACCGAAAAACGCCGGTTTCAACCTCATCGCGAACCGCACGGGAAGGAACTCGCCCGGCGTCTCGCTCAGGCCACGGCGCGACGGCACGATCCCTGCGCGTCGCGAGGGCGACGGGGGCGGCGGATCAGGATGTGTGGAATGCCCCGCGTGGCAGTCCCTAGGGGAGTCGAACCCCTCTTTTCAGGTTGAAAACCTGACGTCCTAACCGATAGACGAAGGGACCGCAGCGCGGGGAAGCGGCGATATAGCGGGCGATTCCGGGGGGCGCAAGCGCCGTTTCGAACTAACTAGCCATCCGCGGATCGGCGATGTCCTCGATCTCGAACTGCACGCCCTTGCGACCGTTCCAGTCGTCCGCCTTCAGACGACCCACGACGCTGAGACCGCCCTGCCCTGCCAGCAGCGCGCGGCCGGTCGGCAGGTCGGCGCAGCGCCAGGCGATAGCCTTGACCGAGGCGCCGTCCGCCCCGACGAGGCGACAGCGCACATGGCCGCCGTTCATCTGCACCGGCTCGCGGGCCTGGACGCCGTGCAGGGCGAACAGGGGCTCGGGGTTGGCGGGGCCGAAGGGCGCCAGCCGTTCAAAATCCTCGAACAGGGCGCGAGACGCGGCGCCCGGCTCGATCAGGGCGTCGACCTCGACCCAGTCCAGCGCGTCGGCATCGGCCTGTTCGCCGGCCATGGCCGCGTTCAGGAAATCTCTCAGGGCGTCGATCCCGTCCGGCCGCATCGTCAAACCCGCCGCCATGGCGTGCCCGCCGCCGGCCAGCAGCAGGCCTTCGCGCCAGGCCGCCTGGATCGCGCGACCGAGGTTCATGCCCGGCTGTGACCGGCCCGAGCCCTTGGCGACACCGCCGACCGCGTCCACGCCGATGACGATGACGGGTTTCCGCCAGCGCTCCCGCAGCCGCCCGGCGACGATGCCGACGACGCCGGGGTGCCAGTCCTCGCCCGAGATCACGACCACGGCCGAGCCGTCGGCGTGCTGGCCGGTCGCCTCGACGCGGCGGGTCGCGGTCTCGGTGACCTCGCGCTCGACCTCGCGGCGGGCGATGTTCAGGGCATCCAGTTCTTCGGCCAGGGCCCGGGCTTCCAGAGGGTCGTCGGTCGAGAGCAGCCGGGCGCCGAGGTCGGCCCGACCGATTCGCCCGCCCGCATTGATGCGGGGACCGAGAATGAACCCGGCGTGATTCGACTTCGCGGGGCCGGGTTCGGCGCCCGCGACGGCCAGCAGGGCCTTGAGCCCCGGATTGCCCCAGCTCGACATGACCTTCAGGCCGAGCCCGGTCAGGGCGCGGTTGAACCCCGTCAGGCCGGTGACGTCGCAGATGGCGCCGAGCGCGGCGAGATCCAGCCACTGGCGGATGTCGGGCTCGGCCCGGTCGGCGAACAGGCCCTGTTTGCGCGCCTCGCGGTTCAGGGCGGCCAGAAGGACGAAGACCACCCCCGCCGCCGCCAGATTGCCCTGGCCCGATGAGTCGCCGGGGCGGTTCGGGTTGACGACCGCCAGACACTGCGGCGGTTCCTCGCGCATCATGTGGTGGTCGATGACCACGACCTTGAGCCCGACGGCGCAGGCGTGGGCGATGGCCTCGTTGGCCGCCGCGCCGCAGTCCACGGTAATGACCAGATCGGCGCCCGACGCCTTCAGCCGGTCGAAGGCCAGCGGGCTCGGCCCGTAGCCTTCGGTCAGCCGGTCCGGCACATAGAGGGGCAGGTCAGCCCCCAGGGACCGGAACCAGCGCACCAGCAGGGCCGCGCTCGAGGCGCCGTCGACGTCATAGTCGGCGAAGACGTGGATGCTCTCGCCCGCCTGGAGGGCGGCGACGATGGCCGCGGCGGCGGCGTCCATGTCCATGAAGGACGACGGATTGGGGAACAGCCGTTTCAGCGTCGGCTCGAGAAAGTCCGCGCCCTGATCCGCCAGGACGCCTCGAGCGGCGAGCGCCCTCGCCAGCGGTTCCGACAGGCCCAGCCCCTGCATATGCGCGCGGACAACCGAGGCCTCGGCCGGCCTTTGCCGCCAGGCGCGCCCGGACAGCGAGCGCGAGACATCGAGGAACCCCGGCGCCCATCCCTCTCTATGAGGGCCGGATGCGGGGGCTCCATCCGCCATCAGAGGGGGCGCGTGGTGTGGATACGCCGCACGGTGCGGGTCGAGGAATCCATGACCAGGGTGTGGGTGGTGACGAAGCCCTGCCCCATCTTCACCCCGTCCAGCATGGCGCCCTTGGTCACGCCGGTGGCGGCGAAGACGGCGTCCTTCGACACCAGCTCATGCAGGTCGTATTTGCGGTCGAAATCGGTGACGCCGGTGCGTTCGGCGCGGGCGCGCTCGTCGTCGTTGCGGAACAGCAGTCGGCCCTGGAAGTGGCCGCCGACGCATTTCAGCGCCGAGGCCGCCAGCACGCCCTCTGGCGCCCCGCCCGAACCCAGATAGAGGTCGATGCCCGTTTCCGGCTCGGCCGTGTGGATGACGCCGGCCACGTCGCCGTCGGTGATCAGCATGACCCGAGCCCCGACTTCACGAAGCGCCGCGATCAGCTCCTCGTGGCGCGGGCGGTCCATGACGCAGACGGTGATGTCTTGCGGCCGCACGCCCTTGGCGGAAGCCAGCGAACGGACATTGTCGCCCGGCTTCATGTCCAGATCGACGGTGCCCGGCGCATAGCCCGGGCCGATGGCGATCTTGTCCATATAGGTGTCGGGCGCGTGCAGCATGCCGCCGCCGGCCGACATCGAAAGCACCGTCAGGGCGTTGGCCATGGCCTTGGCCGTCAGGGTGGTGCCTTCCAGCGGATCCAGGGCGATATCGATCTTGGGGCCTTTGCCGGTGCCCACCTTCTCGCCGATGTAGAGCATCGGGGCTTCGTCGCGCTCGCCCTCGCCGATGACGATCTTGCCGTCGATGTCGAGGCTGTTCAGCGCCGTGCGCATGGCGTCGACCGCCAGCTGGTCGGCCTGTTTCTCGTCGCCGCGGCCGATCTGGGCCCAGGACGCGATGGCCGCCAGTTCGGTGACCATGGCGGCGTCGGCAGCGAGGGTCGAGGCGAAGGGGGCCGTGTCAGCCATGTCGAATGCTCCTGAGGAAGGATGATCCCCGGATTCTCTCGACCGGGCGATAGGGACGAAAATCAGCGGGGCGCCGGGCCCCTGTCCACGGGCGGCGGAGCGGCTCCGCGCTGGCGCGTGCGGGCGGCGAAGGCCTCGACCTCCGCCTGGGTCTCGGCAGTGACCGGGGCGACGGCCTGGGCGTCGATACGGCTGTTGACCTCATTGGCGAAGGCGACGGGGTCGCCCAGCTGCCAATCGATCCGCGCGGCCTCGGCGGCCAGGTCCGTGCCGCTGCCGCGCAGGCCGTTCACCCGGGCGGCGACCTCCACGGGCTCCGGCAGAGGATCGGTCGAACGCGGAAAATCCTCCCAGCGGGGATAGGCGCGGTTGGCATCCACCAGGGCCTGAACACGGGGTGCGAGGGGCGAGGCCTCGTCCGTCTGCGGGTCGAACGCGGTCGCGCATCCGCCCAGGGCCGTGAGGGCCGAAGCGAGCAGCAAGCCGCCGGATATCTTTTTCGCCTGACGCGCGTTCATTTCGGGTCCGGTCTAGGCCATGATCGCGACAGGCGGAAGGGCGGAGCATACGTCCGACGTCCCAGCGGAGGCGCGCGGATACCCATGGCCAGGACCCCCAGGACCCCCAGGACCCCGCCCGAGCCCCTGCCCGTCGCCAGGGCGCCGCGGAAGTCGGGCCGCCCGACCTCGGCCAAACCCCGTGCGCCGCGTGCGAAGACGGCGACGGTCGAGACGACCCCGCCGCCGGAACCCCGGGTCGAGGCTCAGGTTGAAGCGCCCGAGGCTGCCTCGTCGCCCCCGGCCGACACTCCCTTCGCCTTCCCCGGCGCCGACCAGCGCGAAATGCTGGAGGCCCTGTCGCTGAACCTGGCCAGGGCGGCGATGACGGCGCAATCGGCGATCGCCGAGGCGGCCCTGTCACAGGCCGATCGCCCCGCCGCCCTGTCGCCCGACCCGTTCAACGTCGGCCCGGCGATGAATTCGGTAATGACCAGCCTCGCCTCGCGCCCGGATAAGCTGTTCGCGGCCCAGGCCGATCTGTTCAATCGCTATATGGACCTGTGGGCCACCTCGACCCGTCGGGCGGCCGGGGAAGAGACCCCTGCCCCCTCGAAAGACAAGCGGTTCAAGGACCCGGCCTGGTCCGAGAATCCGATGTTCGACATGATGCGCCAGTCCTATCTCGTGACCTCGGACTGGATGAACGGCCTGGTCTCGTCGGTCGAGGACGTCGATCCCAGGACCAAGCGCCGCGCCGAATTCTTCACCAAACTGCTGACCGACGCCTTCTCGCCGTCGAACTTCCTCGCCTCCAATCCGGCCGCCCTGAAGGCCATGGCCGAGACCAATGGCGAATCGCTGGTCAAGGGGATGCAGAATTTCGCCGCCGACCTTGAACGCGGCATGGGCAAGCTGAAGATCAGCCAGGCCGACTACGGCAAGTTCGTCGTGGGCGAGAACGTCGCCACCGCCCCGGGTCAGGTCGTCTGGCGCGACGAGCTGTTCGAGCTGATCCAGTTCGATGCGGCCACGGAGACGCAGCACGCCGTCCCGCTGCTGATCTTCCCGCCGTGGATCAACAAATTCTACATCATGGACCTGCAGCCGGAGAACTCGCTGATCCGCTGGCTGTCGGCCCAGGGCTTCACCGTCTTCGTCTGCTCCTGGGTCAATCCGGACAAGGACAAGGCCGGGTTCGGCTTCGACGAGTATCTGGAAAAGGGCATCTATCGCGCCGTCGAGAAGACACTCGAGCAGACGGGTTCGAAGACGGTGAACACCGTCGGCTACTGCATCGGCGGGACGCTTATGGGGGCGGCGCTGGCGCATATGGCCGCCAGGAAGGACGGCCGTGTCGCCGCCACCACATTCTTCGCCGCCCAGCACGACTTCGCCGAGGCCGGCGACCTCTTGCTGTTCACCGACGAGCACTGGCTGGCCCAGGTCGAGGAGCAGATGGACGCAGCGGGCGGCGTCCTGCCCGGCGCGGCGATGGCGGAGACCTTCAATGCCCTGCGCGCCAATGACCTGATCTGGTCATTCTTCGTCAGCAACTACCTGATGGGCAAATCGCCTGCCGCGTTCGACCTGCTGTTCTGGAACGCCGACCAGACCCGCATGCCCAAGAAGCTGCACCTCGACTATCTGCGCTCGATGTACGGCCAGAACCTGTTGTCGAAGGGCGAGTTCACCATCGGCGGCATCAAGGTCGACCTGTCGAAGGTGACGATCCCGCTGTATTTCCAGGCCAGCCGCGAGGACCATATCGCGCCCATGAACTCGGTCTATCGCTCGGCCAAAGCCTTCTCGAACGCCGCCGTGACCCTGACGCTGGCGGGGTCCGGCCATATCGCCGGAGTGATCAATCCGCCCAGCGCGAACAAGTACCAGCACTGGACCAACACCGCCCTGCCCGGAACCCTGGCCGAATGGCAGGCGGCGGCGGTAGAGCATCCCGGCAGCTGGTGGAACCACTGGGCCGCTTGGCTGGCCGACAAGTCCGGCGACATGATCCCGGCGCGTGATCCGAACAAGGGGCCGCTGAAGCCCATCGAGCCGGCCCCCGGCTCCTATGTGAAAGTGAAGTCTTGAAGCGTCTCGAACCGAACTTCCTGCTGGCCGTCTCGACCCTGATCGCCCTTACCCTGCTGATCGCGACCGGCGCCCTGTTCGGCGCGCCGGGAGGGGCCGTCAAATATCCGGTCATCGCCGTGATCTGCGTGGTCGCCTTCGTGATCGGCAACGGCATGATGGCCCGGCGGATGGGTCGGGTGACGCCGCCGATGATCAATCTCGACACGCCCGCGACCGCCGCCTGGGCGGGCGGCTTCCCGGTCGTGGTCATGCTGTTCGCCGCCATCCCGATGATCTGGAGCGGCCACGACTACGGCCTGCTGGTCATCATCGCCTCGGTCATGGCCGGGGTGACGATCGAGTCGGCGCTGAAGGTCAGGCGGGCCTGAAGGTCAGGGCGACGCCGTTGTTGCAATAGCGTTTGCCGGTCGGACGCGGACCGTCGTCGAACACATGGCCCTGATGCCCGAGGCAGCGGGCGCAATGGTATTCGGTGCGGGGAATGCCGATGGCGAAATCCTGCTTCATGCCCAGCGAGCCCGGGATGTAGTCGTAGAAGCTCGGCCAGCCGGTGCCGCTGTCGAACTTGGTCCGCGACTGGAACAACGGCAGATCGCAGCCGCGGCACACGAAGGTTCCTGCCCGATGCTCGTCGTTCAGCGGGCTGGTGAACGGCCGTTCGGTCGCTTCGTGGCGCAGAACGTCGTAGCTCAGGACCGGCAACCGCACACGCCACTGGGCGTCGGTCACGCGGCGGAACG
>Ga0123337_10004621_pt1 | contig 13919 bp, 11 predicted proteins | sample frozenSSSSmetaG_FD_89792 | JGI IMG/M metagenome (GOLD analysis project Ga0123337, IMG submission 89792) | Glacier valley bacterial and archeal communities from Borup Fiord, Nunavut, Canada, to study Microbial Dark Matter (Phase II) -... | ecosystem: Environmental > Aquatic > Freshwater > Ice >... | reverse complement strand
CCCGGTTTGGTGGGTACACTTACGGCGCTGACCACAGCGCAAACCGTGCGCAAAGGGTGCTAATGTTCTCCATCGATAGCTACAAAATTACGGTCTTCGGACTTGGAATCCATTTCTATGCGCTGATTCTGATCGCAGGCATCATCGCGGGCGCGTGGCTCTGCGCGCGGCGGGCAAAAGCACGCGGTCGTGATGTCGAATTGGTCTGGGATGGATTAGTCTGGGCGATCATACCGGGGCTGATCGGCGCGCGGCTATACCACGTCCTGACGCCTTCACCTGCGTCCGGCCTCTCGCTGCAATATTATATGCAACACCCGGAGCAAATTCTCGCGGTGTGGAACGGCGGGCTGGGTATCTATGGCGCGGTCTTCGGTGGCGCGTTCGGAATCTGGTTGTATGCGCGTCGCAAAAAGGAGCCGCTTGCGTTCTGGCTGGATATTTGCGTGCCGGGGGTGGCGCTTGGGCAGTGCATCGGGCGCTGGGCGAATTTCGTTAATCAGGAACTCTACGGCGCGCCGACCGATTTACCCTGGGCGGTGCATATTCCACCGCTCAAACGGCTGCCCGGCTACGAAGCGGTGGAGACGTTTCACCCGCTGTTTCTGTATGAAAGCATCTTGAACGGCCTCGCGTGCCTGCTATTGCTCTGGATCGACCGCCGCTTCCGCGAACGGTTGCGCGCGGGCGACCTGTTCCTGATTTACCTGATGTGCTACGGCGCGATTCGTTTCTCACTGGATTTTCTGCGGCTCGACTCCAATGGCTTCGGCGCGATCACGACCGCGCAACTACTTTCGCTTGCGATTATTGGTGTGGCGTTGGCCGTGTTCGTGCTGCGGAGGCGGCGCACAGCGGGGGAACCCGTTACAGCGTAGCACCAAGGGCAAATCTGCAAATATGGCGCGGGGCTGAAGCCGCCGCGCTAGCACGGTCCGGTTCACGCAATCTATAGAGGAAAACAGAGCGTAGCAGCCCGGTTTATTCATAGCCGCGCAGTGTGACAAGGATCGCCTGTTTTGATCTTGTAGAGACGCTCTAGCCGTCCTCACGTTGCGCGGAATGCAGCGGCGCTTCGCAATCCGCTTCGTTGAGCAGCGACTCGGTGAGCTGCCGCAGGGTGACGAGCGTATCATTGACTACATCCGCGATGATCAGCAGGCGGTCGCCGGGCTTGCACAGCTTCCAGCCCACGAAGACGGCCTCATGTTCATCTTTCACAATCGTGCAGGGTTTCTCCGACGGCACGCGCGCGGCCAGCAGCGTTGGCACTTCATTCGAGGCGCGTCCCCGACGGTCGCCCAGATCGTAGAGGATGTATTGATCCACATAGGGCAGTGTCGCGTCGATGCTCGCGGCGAGGTCGCTATCGCGGCGATCCCCCGGCAGACCGATCACCATCACGGTCCGACGGCTGTCGAGCGCGTGAATACCCTCGCGCAGTGCCTTGAGCGCCGCCGGGTTGTGACCGTAATCGAGGACGATTTGCACGCCCTTCGTTTCCGAAACGTTGAAACGACCGGGGACCATCGCGGCATCGGTGCGGAAGGTGGTCAGCGCGCGGGCGATCATGGCCGGGTTGAGTCCGGCTGCCCATGCCGCCGCCGTCGCTGCGAGCGCGTTGGAAACCTGAAAGCGTATCTTGCCGCCGAGTGTGAAGTTCACGCGGTCGATCTCGAGCAGTTCCACGCGCAAATCACCCACGCCGACTGTGACCATGCCATTGTGGATGAAGACCGCCGTGCCACCTTCCGCGAGGTGCGAGCGCAGGATATGGTGATCGGGGCTGGCCGCGAAATAGACAACCTTCGCATCGGTCGCGGCGGCCATTTCCGCAACATAGCTGTCTTCCGCGTTGAGGACCGCCGCGCCATCACGATGAACGGCTTCAACGATGACCTGCTTCACACGCGCGAGGTCTTCAAGCGTATTCACGCCGCCGAGTCCAAGGTGATCGGCGCTCAGGTTCGTCACCACGCCGACCGTACACGTATCGAAGGCCAACCCTTCGCGGATAATCCCGCCGCGCGCCGTTTCCAGCACGGCGACTTCGACCTGCGGGTGCAGCAGCACCGCCGCCGCACTCTTCGGACCGGAGCAATCGCCCTCGATGATGCGCTCGCGCCGGATATACGTGCCTTCGGTGGTGGTCATGCCGACGACCCAGCGGGCGGTATCGTACATATGCGCGATCAGGCGCGTCACGGTCGTTTTGCCATTCGTGCCTGTGACGGCAAGGATCGGGATGCGCGTCTCGCTGCCTTCCGGGAAGAGCATATCCATAATCGGCTCGCCCACCTCGCGCGGCGTCCCGGCATAGGGCGTTATGTGCATCCGCAGACCGGGCGCGGCGTTGACCTCGACAATCGCGCCGTTCTGCTCCGCAAGCGGGCGCGTGATGTCCGTGCAGAGCATATCGATTCCGGCCACATCGAGGCCGAGAATTTGCGCGGCGAGTTCCGCGATCTGCTGGTTGCGCGGGTCAACATCATCGGTGACATCGGTTGCGGTCCCGCCCGTCGAAAGATTGGAATTGTTGCGCAGGCGGACGACCTGCCCAAGCGCGGGGATCGAAGTGATGGTCAATCCCTGCTGCGCAAGGACGAGGTTCGCGGCATCGTCCAGCTTGATGCGCGTGAGCGTGCTGCTGTGTCCGGGGCGGCGGCGCGGGTCCTGATTGACGGCTTCGACCAGTTGAATGATATTGCGCAGCCCATCCCCGACGACCTGCGCCGGGTCGCGACGCGCGGCGGCCACCATCGCGCCGTTGATCACGAGCAGGCGATAATCCGCGCCTTCGATGAATGCTTCGACCAGCACCAGTCCGCTGTATTCATCCGCGATAGCGAAGCCCGCGCGTACTTCGGCTTCTGTTTTGAGGTTGACGCTGACGCCCTTGCCCTGATTGCCATCTTCCGGCTTGCAGACAACAGGTAGCCCGATTTCCTGCGCAATCGTCCATGCTTCATCGGCGGTACGCGCCGTGCGGCCATCCGGGACGGGGACCCCAACCGCGCGCAGCATCCGGTTCGTGAGTGGCTTATCCTGGCAAATCTCGACCGCGATAGCGCTGGTCAGCGAGGTTTCGGACGCCTGTATGCGGCGCTGATAGCAGCCGTAGCCCAACTGAATCAGCGATCCGGTAGGCGTGATCCGGCGCACGGGGATTTTGCGCCGCCGTGCCGCATTCACAATCGCGGCGGTGCTGGGACCGAGGCGGTAATCATCCGCGCATTGCAACAGCGCTTCGACTTCATCCGCGACGTTGAATGGCTCATCGTGCATCGCGGCCAGCACCATGCGCAGCGCGGTATCGAAGGCACGGCGCGCGGGTTCCTCTTCCTTGTAGGAGATGATGACGTTGTAGACACCCTCTTCGCCGATGCCGCGCGCCCGCCCGAAAGCGACCTCGAAGCCCATCACATTTTGTAATTCGAGCGTGATATGTTCGGTGATGTGTGCGAGGTACGTCCCGCGATTGAGCCGTTCGATGAAGCCGCCCGGCTTGCCGACGCTGCATTCGTGCTTCCACAGGCCGGGCAGCCATTGCGTGATGCGGTCTACAAAGCCTGGGAAGCTGTTACTGGGACGCTCTTCGTAGCTCCCGATGTCCATGACAATTTGCAGGACGGGCATATAGGCATACAGGTTCGGGCCACGCAGCACCCGGATATTGCGTACTGTGACGCCGTGAGATTGGAACACGGGCGAATCTCCACACGAGGAACAGAAGAAAAGGCGCTGCTGCGATGAGGGCAACGATACCGAACTCAGTGTAGCACAAGTGACGCGGCAAATTCACCAAAACCGGCGTTTCGGCGCGGTACACTCTCGTCGGTTGGCACGAATCGAGGCGCAGCATGAATCATGCGGATCATGTTCAACTGCTCAAAAATGGTGGCATCGTGGCGGGGCAAATCTGGGCAGACTTAGGCGCGGGGGCGGGCGCATTCACGCTGGCGCTTGCGGAATTGCTTGGTGCGAGTGGCACAATTTATGCGGTGGATCGCGACCACGCTGCGCTACGCCAGCAGGAGCCGGAACTACGCGCCCGCTTTCCAAACATTACCGCGACCTATCTCACCGCAGATTTTACGGCTCCGCTTGAGCTGCCGCCGCTGGATGGCATAGTGATGGCGAATTCGTTACATTTCGTGCGTGAGCAGGCCGCGCTCGTGAGACGTGTGCGCGGCTATCTGCGTCCCGGTGGGCGTCTGCTGCTGGTCGAATACAACGCCGAACGGGGCAATCAGTGGGTTCCCTATCCGCTCACGTTCGCGGCATGGGCAACGCTGGCGGCGCAGTGCGGATTTAAGGAGACGCGGCAGATCGGCGCGCGGCCAAGCCGATTTCTTGGAGAGATTTATTCAGCGCTGAGTGTGTAAGGGCGGTCAAGCCTGACCGCTACACCTGAGATTGCATCGTGCAGGGAACTTTTCGTATATTTCAGACGTTTCATAACTACATTCGATAATCACGGAGAAGCAGGTTCGATGTTCACATTCAAGCGTTGGTTTATGGTCATCATCGGCGCGGCGGTCGTTGCGCTCGGTACAGGCGCGACGCGGGCGCAGGAAACCCCGAAATTCGGCACGGTCACAGGTACAGTCGGATATATTCAGAAAATTGCGCTCGCGAACAGCGCGGAAGTGCTGGTCGAACTGGTGGATGTGACAGCGGGGACAAGCCCGAATGCACAGGCGCTGGCTTCGCAACGAATTATCGCGAATGGGCGACAAGTGCCGTTCGGATATGCTTTGAATTACGAGGTGGCGAGCATCGACCCGGCGGGGCGCTACGCGATGCGCGCGACCATTTTCATCGACGGTGCGGCGCGCTGGTTAACGACGGGCGATTATCCGGTGATTACCAATGGCAAGTTCAGCGCTGACGTGCTCGTGACGCAATCCAGCAGCGCGCAAAGCAACCTTGCGGGGACGCAGTGGAAGCTCGTCTCCTATGGACCGCCGACCGCGCAAACGCCCGCCCTCGCAGGCAGCACGCTCGAATTTCGGACGGATGCGAACACGGTTATGGGGTCCGGTGGGTGCAACCAATTCAGCGGCAGCTACACAGTGACGGGCAGCACGATCAAGTTCGGCGCTCTGCTTAGTACGCTCATGGCGTGCGCTGACGACAAAATGAACACACAGGAGCAAAAATATTTTGTGCTGCTAGGCGGCGCGACGCGCTATGAAATATCCGGGGAGCAGTTGAAGATCGAGTACAAGGAAGGGTCGCTCATCTTCGTGCGAGTCGGGGCAGCACCAGCGACGCAACAGCCCTAGCACAAAGGGTAATTAGGCAGCCGGAGGGCAAGCCAGGCATAATCACAGCAGCCCCGGTGATGATGTGGGATCGGCTATGCTCAACGCGATTTTTGACAAGCGCGCGGTATAATCCTGAAGAAATTGGAACAGGGGAGCGGCGCGTGCGCAAGTTGATCATCGAAGAGCGGCGGTATATTGCTCCATTCAACGAACCCGCGCGCGAACTGCGCGTCCTGAACAAACCGCTATGGCTGGCGCAAAGCGACGCACTTAGTCCCTTTTGTTCCAACGAGGCGGTCATCGCAGATTTCGCGAGCGTGCCGCTGGACAAAGAAGAGACGCTTGTCTACCGCGACAATCTGTACTTCGACGAAGCCTACATCGCCGAATTTTTGCGGGTGGCGAAGACGACCGGGCGCGCTTGCCGTGCAGCTTTCGCGAGCGATGATAAGGCGATGATGACCTACGTGCATCCACTCGCCAAAAGCCTCGAACAGGGGTTCGATCCGCGTAACGGCAGAGCCTATTACATGCTCGATCTGTGGTACTTCCCGCGCGGCTACTCGAACGACATTACGCCCATCGTGGTCGATTCGGGCTGGACGGAGGCGGGCTATTATTCCGTGCCGTCGTATATGAGCAATGGCGGCGACCTCGTCCACTACCTGACCAAGCGCACGCTGCTCAGTATCGAAAGCTGGGTGCATGTCTTCTACGCAAATGTGGTGATGGGTATTTTTTCACTCGGCCACCGCTTCGAGGACAAGCTCGATCACAGTAATTTCTTTCGGTTGCAAATCCTGTGGCGGGCGCTGATCGAGCAGAAGCAGATACTCTCCTGCTCGGAATTGGTGCATGTCGGGGAGCGCAGCATCATTGATCCCTCGGCAGTCATTCAGGGTCCGACATGGATCGGCAACGACTGCACGATTGGTCCCGGCGTCGTAATCGGGAACTGTTATATCGGCAATGGGGTCAATGTCGCGCAAGGCTGCAATATCATGTTGAGCGTGATCAGCGATGGCTGCTTCTTGCCATTCCGCTCCTCGCTGTTCATGTCCGCGCTGATGGAAAACACGATTGTCGCGCAGAATACGTGTTTGCAAATGTGCATCATCGGGCGCGACAGCTTCATCGGCGCGGGGACGACCTTCACCGATTTCAACTTGCTGCCAACGCCGCTCAAGATGGAAGCGATGAACGGGAGTCTGGAGTACGTACCGCAGGTTGTGCTGGGTGGCTGCGTTGGTCACAACTGCCGGCTGGGGTCCGGGCTGGTGATTTACCCGGCGCGCATGATCGAGTCAGATGTGATCCTGTTCTCGTCACCGCAGCGGCGCATCATCCGCAAGAACATCAGCTACGAAGAGAGCGACCACCATGAATTACGCCCGGAGATCGCGCGCCTGCACAAGCAGCGTTATCCGCGCTCGGTGGGGCAGGTCGTCGATGACGCGGCCTATCTGGAAGCGTGGTAGCGCCTTGAGCGACACGACGCCGGATACTTTCGCGTTCATCATCCACCCTATCGACCCCAAGCGCGACGTTTCGCGCAAGTGGCCCTGGCTTGGCCGGATACTGACCGAGCCGCAGGTAAATTTTCTCTCGGCGTACTTCCCGCCCGTCTACATGAGCGAGATCACCGGGATCACGAGCGCCAGCACCGGGCGCGGATGCACAGGCTGGTTCATCGCCTGCCCGTTCACGCCCGCGCGCATGATGCAGCTTCCGGTCCCGCGCGTCTACGATAAAATTACTGCGTGTGGGCGCAAGGCGGAGCAGCTCGGCGCGCGGATTGTCGGACTCGGTGCGTTTACGTCGGTGGTCGGAGATGCCGGGCAGACCATCGCGGATCGGCTGGCGGTCCCGGTCACGACGGGCGACAGCTACACCGTCTGGATCGCGGTCGAAGCGCTGCGCGAGGCGGCGCGCGTGATGCACATCCCGCTGCGTGAGGCAACTGTCGCGGTGGTCGGCGCATCTGGCGCGATAGGGCGCGTCTGCGCAGAAATCCTTGCGGGTGATGTCGCGGAACTGCGCCTGATCGGTCGGCGCGAGGACGCCATACAGGAAGTCCGTGAGCGCTGCGAAGGGCGCGGCGCTCAGGTCTCCGCAGGGACGGACATCGCCGCGATTTACGATGCCGACCTGATCCTGACTGTGACCAGCGCAATCGACGCGCTGATCTTCCCCAAACATCTCAAACCGGGCGCGGTTGTCTGTGATGTCGCCCGCCCGCGCGATGTCTCGCGGCAGGTTGCACAGGTCCGTGACGACGTACTGGTGATCGAAGGCGGCATGGTCGAAGTTCCTGGTCCGGTCGATTTTGGGATGAATTTTGGCTTTCCGCCGCGCATGGTCTTCGCGTGCATGGCAGAGACGATTGCGCTGGCGCTGGAAGGTCGCTACGAAGATTTCAGCATCGGGCGCGATTTGTCACTCGCCCACGTGCTGGAAATTGCGGAGATTTGCGCGCGGCATGGGTTCAAACTGGGCGGCTTCCGCAGCTTCGAGCATGAGGTCACGCAGGCGACCATCGACCGTGTGCGCGAACGTGCGCAGGCCAACCGCCGCGCATTCGCTACCTGAGCGCTGTTCATCCCCCGCTTAACTTCGTCTGCTAAATTTCAGCATAATTCACCAGTAAGATAAAACGAAAATGACCAGACGTATTTTCCTCATGCTCACCCTGTGCGCGATAGCGCTCCTCGCAGCGTTCGGCTTCACTCGTTTACAAAGTGCGTCAGCTCAATCGCGCGATTATCTCTGGAAGCCAGTCGCAAGCGGACTCAAGAACCCGACCACGCTGGCCTGGGACAGCGCCGGGCGGCTGTTCGTCACCGAGCAGGGCGGGACCATCCAGCTTGTGGAGAATGGCAAAACGCATCTATTCCTGACGATCCCGGAAGTCAACAGCCGGGGCGTAGAGCAGGGCTTGCTCGGTCTTGCATTGCATCCTGATTTTACAAAAAACGGGCAGCTCTTCGTTGTGTATACCGATGCGAACAAGCAGCCGACGTTGGCGCGCTATACCGCGAGCGATCCGAACTTTGCGGACCCGGCCAGCGCAAAGGTGTTGCTGACGACACCACACCCCTATGATAACCACAACGGCGGCCAGATCGCCTTCGGACCGGATGGCTATCTATATTGGGGCATCGGGGACGGTGGCTCCGGCGGCGACCCTGCCAACAATGGGCAGTCGCTCAAAACGCTGCTCGCGAAAATCGTGCGGCTGGATGTCAATGGCGCGTCGCTCATCCCCGCCGATAATCCATTCGCGAACCGTGCCGATGCACGCGGCGAAATTTGGGCGTATGGGCTGCGCAACCCCTGGCGCTTCTCCTTCGACCGCAAGACGGGCGACCTGTTCATTGCGGATGTGGGGCAGAATGCCTACGAGGAAGTGAACTATCAACCCGCAACAAGCAAGGGCGGTGAGAATTATGGGTGGTCTGCGTTCGAGGCCAACCACAACTTCAAAGCGGAAGGCGACAGCCGCCCCACGGGACTCATCTTTCCGGTCGCGGAATATCCGCACGGTGACGCGGGCTGCTCGGTGACAGGCGGGTACGTCTATCGCGGCGCGGCGCTCCCGGCGCTGGATGGGGCGTACCTCTACGGCGATTACTGCTCCGGCCAGATGTGGACGCTGCACCGCGATGCTTCCGGCGCGTGGCAGAACCAGCCATTCATGAAAACAGAATGGAACATGACCAGCTTCGGGCAGGACCCGGCGGGTGAGCTTTACATGGCAGATCGCGGCGGGACGCTTTATCGTTTGGAGGCCGCCGCGAAATAAATCTTCATCGCTGCCGGGCGGGTCAAGCCCCGTCCCTATATAATACATGCGCTCTGGCACAGAGCCGTCAATGTTCAACCGCCCGGCGATGAATGGATTGAGCTACAACGGACGCCAAATATCGCGTTTCTACGCAGACGGCGCGTTTTGTAGGGGCGGATTGCCTTCTGCAAACCTTCCACAATACGCCCTAAAGCTGTATCGCGGCCTCTGCGTCTTCCAGATCGCGATTGTAGGCCATCGTATACAGCCCGTGATAGATACCACGCCGCGCGAGCAATTCCTGATGCGAACCGCGCTCCATGATGCGCCCGTGATCCATCACCACGATCAAATCGGAAAGCGTGATCGTACTCAGGCGGTGCGCGATGATGAAGCTGGTCCGGTCCGCGAGCAGCCGCCGCAACGCCTCCTGAATTACCTTTTCGGTCTGCGTATCGATATTGCTGGTCGCCTCGTCCATGATCAGGATGCGCGGGTCCGCGACGAGCGCGCGCGCGAACGCGAGCAATTGACGTTGCCCGACGGAGAGGATCGACGCACCCTTCTGGATTTTGGTCTGGTAGCCATCCTTGAGCGCCATGATGAAATCGTGCGCGCCAACTGCCGTGGCCGCCGCGATCACCTCCGCGTCGCTTGCACCGTCGCGCCCCGCGCGGATATTGTTCATGATCGTGTCGGAGAAGAGGTGCGTCTCTTGTAGCACAACCGCCATATTCGCGCGCAGGCTGTGCTGCGTCACGTCGCGCACGTCGCAGCCATCGACGCGCACCGCGCCGCCCGTCACGTCGTAGAAGCGCATCAATAGCTTGATCATCGTCGTCTTGCCCGCGCCCGTGTGACCGACAAAGGCGACCTTCATGCCCGGCTTGACATCCAGATCGATGCCGTCCAATACTTTCGTGCGGCCATCATAGCTGAAATCCACATGGTCGAAGCGGACCGCGCCCGCGCCGCGCGGCATCACAACCGCGTTCGGCTTGTCTGCGATCTCGACCGGTTCATCCAGCACCTTGAAGACCTGATCGCCGCTGGCAAGCGCGGCTTGCACGACGCTCCAGCGCTGCGCCATATCGCGGATCGGGTTGTAGAGCTGTTCGATATACAATACGAATGCGACCAGCACGCCCGCCGTCAGGCCGTTGTTGATGACCAGCAGCCCGCCGACCAGTACCAGCCCGAACAACGTAATCCCGGAGAGCAGTTCCAACACCGGGAAGAACACCGCGAGCGTGAAGCTGGCCTTCAGGTTGGCTTCGAGGACCTGTTTATTACGCCCTTCGTGAAAGCGGTTGAAGTTGTAGCCTTCACGCGCGAACGCCTGCACCACCCGCACGCCGTTGAAATCTTCGGCGAGACGCGCGTTCACCGAACTAGTCAGTTCGCGCACATCCGTATAAATCTTGCGGGAGACGACGCTCCAGCGATAGGAGAACACGAACAGGATCGGCATAATCACGAGCAGCACGCCCGTCAATGGCAGGCTGGTGGCGAGCATCACCAGCAAAATCCCGATGACGACGACCAGGTTGCGCACAAGCGCGACAATCGCGAACGTGACGAATTCGCGGATCATCTGCACGTCGCCCATGATTCGCGAAATCAAGCGCCCGACCTCATAGCGCGCGAAAAAACCCGCCGAAAGCACCTGCAAATGCTCGTACAGCACTTGCCGCATATCGCGAATCACGGTCTGGCCGAGATGGACCATCGTCGAGATTTGAAATTTGGTACTGGCCTGGCTGATCGCGGTGATGCCCAGATAGGCCAGCACCAGCACGCCCATCAGCGCGAGGTCGCCTCTCGCAAGCCCTTCATCGACCGCGCGGCCAATTAGCGCCGGACCGAAGATCGCATCGAAGACGGAGGTGAACATCAGCACGAAGCCGAGCAACAGTTGCGCCCGGTGCGGCGTCATGAAGCGGAAGATGCGTCGCGCGCTACTGCGCTCGTACTCGTAGATTTTCGGGTTGATTTTCGCGTTATTATAAGGGGAGCGGATCATTGGGGAGAGCGGCTGTTAAGCGGTCGGATTTTCCTATTGTAGCAGCGTTACAGGACAGGCGGGTTGCCGTCAGGCAGCCGTCGATTTATGCAGTTATACAGTGAGGATGTTGTTTGTGCGAAAAGCGAGCGCTGAATGATCGAGCCTAAAATTCTGCTCAAACAGGTCTTCCCTGCGATGAGCGAAGACACGCTGACGGAGATGATCCGTTACGCGCGCATGAAGACCTATCCGGCGCAAACGCTGCTGTGCATTGAGGGCGCGGAAGAGAATGTCTTCTACATCATTGGTGAAGGCAGCGTCGAAATTACCAAGCGCTTCGAGGAAGGCGGCGAAGAACATCGCTTGCGGCGCTCCGGTCCGGGGGACTTCTTCGGCGAAATGGCGCTCATCGCCAATTCACCGCGCAACGCCAACGTTCGCACGCTCGAACGCACGACCGTCCTTGAGATCGACAAACCGCTGTTCATCGAAATGCTGCGTTACAGCCCGGCGGTCGCGCTCACGATGTTTCGGATCGCGGTGGACCGGATGCGCGCGAATGATCAGCGTGCGATGCACGAACTTGGTGAGCAGAAGCAGGAGATCGAACGCGCCTACGCTCAACTCCAGAAGCAGGAAGCACAGCGCACGGAATTTCTAACCACGATGGCGCACGAACTGCGCACGCCGCTTACCGTGGCGAGTGGCTATATGCAGCTCATCGGCAACGGCCACATCGAAGGTCCGGCGCTTGAATCTGCGCATCAGCGCGTTGGGACGGCGCTTGAGCAGGTAGTCAGCCTCATCAATGATCTACTCTTCGTGCAAGAGATGGAGATGATCAAGCCGTCGTTGCGCGCAGTCAGCCTGCAAACGGTCGCGAAGCAGGCAGTCGAACTGCTGCGCGAAAAGGCCGACGCGAACTCAGTCAATTTGCAAATCGAACTTGCAGAAACGTTGCCGACCGTGCGCGCCGAACCGGATGGCCTGACGCGGGCGCTCACCGCGCTGATCGACAACGCGATCAAGTTCACCCCGAATGGTGGCGACGTGTTGCTGCGCGCGTATACCGACCGCGAATTTATCCACCTGACGATACAGGATACCGGGATTGGCATCGCGCCGGACCTGCTACCGCACATCTTCGAGCGCTTCCGGCGCATCGACCGTTATCGGGGCTATGTGTTCAGCGGCGTTGGGTTGGGGTTGCCTATTGCGAAGCACCTGATCGAGAGTTTCGGCGGGACGATCAGCGTGACGACGGAACCGGAAGAAGGCAGCATTTTTACGCTGCACCTGCCGATTCAATCGTGACTTTCACCTTGTTGAACAAAGTACATACAATACCTTGCCAACACCGGGGAAAAGTAGCGTAAGTCACCACAACGACCACAAAGCCTGAGAACTCATGCCAGAGATTATAACCATTACCCAGCACCATACTTGAGTAATCAGATCATACTTCCCTGTACTGCGAATCTGCGCTGGAACCCTCACAAAAAATCTGAGGCGATAGTTACCAGAAGATCGTTTGTCCAACCCGGCACTTTGCACAAGTGCTACCCTTTGAGAGCAATTCTGAGCCGCTCTCATCTGATCTGCACTACCTTTAGAGCCTTTGTCACCTTGCTTGAGAGCTATTGAGAGGAACTGGCAGCCGTCGAGTGATATATTTGTGACCAATCGCACAAAGCGAATTGCCAGAATTTTCACCAAAGGAATGTACAAAACCATGAACATCGCACAGAACTGGAGATTGAACGGACAGCGCTACGCCCTCCAGGGGATCAAGTGCGAAAGCTGCGGTACGGCTCACGCAACTCTGCGCGAAGTCTGCCCATCCTGCGCCACACAGACGCAGGTCGCCTATACATTCGAGAAGCCTACCGCTATCCAGTTCCCGGTTGTCCACGAGCTGCGCCAGGCTGCGCGCTAGGGCGTGACCACCAAATTTCAATTCAGCGGCAAGGGCGAAGTCCTCAGCTTCACGACGATCACCGACCCGCCTGCCGGGTTCGAGGAGCAGTCGCCCTATTCGTTGGCGCTGATCAAACTTGACGAAGGTCCTTGCCTGACCGCACAATTGACGGACCTCGATGGTCCGGTGGCGATTGGGATGCGCGTCGAGATGGTGACGCGCAAGCTGCGCAATCAAGGTCCGAATGGTGTGATTGTATACGGCTACAAGTTCCGTCCCGTTCTGGCTTGATTGTCCTTCAGCAACGCCTGATCGATATTGATCAGGCGTTTCGATTCAACCAATCGCTGCGCCACCGAGATACGCATCTTGCACTTCACGGCTGTCGAGCAGCACGCGCGCAGGACCTTCCAGCGCAATCCGGCCATTTTGCAGAACATAGCCGCGTTGCGCAATTTGTAGCGCGAGGTTGGCATTCTGTTCGACCATGAAAATCGCGGTTCCCTGCTGGTTGATCGTTTGAATCAGTTCTAGGACGCGATCCACGAAGGCGGGTGACAGTCCCATCGTCGGCTCGTCCATAACGATCAGGCGCGGACGCCCCATCAGCGCGCGGCCAATCGCGAGCATTTGCTGCTCGCCGCCGCTCAGGACACCACCCCGCTGCTTGATGCGCTCGCTCAGGCGCGGGAAGAGGTCGAGCATTCGCGCGTAATCTGAGTTGATCACTGTTTGATCGGAACGGTGATACGCACCCATCAGCAAATTTTCGCGCACCGTCATATTTGGGAAAATGCGCCGCGCTTCCGGCACGGAACCGATGCCGAGCCGGATAATTTTCGGCGTCGGCCAGCCCGTAATCTCGCGCCCCGCAAAGCGCACCGTCCCCGCACGTGGCTTGAGCAGGCCGAGGATCACTTTCATCGTGGTGCTTTTGCCGCT
>Ga0123337_10004619_pt1 | contig 13924 bp, 10 predicted proteins | sample frozenSSSSmetaG_FD_89792 | JGI IMG/M metagenome (GOLD analysis project Ga0123337, IMG submission 89792) | Glacier valley bacterial and archeal communities from Borup Fiord, Nunavut, Canada, to study Microbial Dark Matter (Phase II) -... | ecosystem: Environmental > Aquatic > Freshwater > Ice >... | reverse complement strand
CAGCCCGCTGAGCAGGGAGGCTACACTGCTTTCGGCATTCCAGCCGTCCATTTCGGCAAATTGCTCTTCCAGTACGGATGCACGCATACCATCGGCGTCTGTAAAATCTTCCTTGGCATAAATTATGTCTTTTTCCAGTTTGACGGCCCAAAGCTTATCGTGGCCCATCATGACAGTATCCAATACGGTAAACGAATCAAATTCAAAGTGATCTTGTTTCAAAACGGACAAACGCTCTCCAGGGCCAAACGTAATCGTTCCGCTCACTGGTTCAATATCTCCGCTTAAAGCTCTTAATAAGGTGGATTTCCCGGCACCGTTTGCACCAATAATACCATAGCAGTTCCCCTGCGTAAATTTGAGATTCACATCCTGGAACAAAACACGTTTCCCAAACTGAATCTTAAGATTGTTAACTGTAATCATTTTTACCTTTTAATTATTAGATATAAACCGACCTTTCATAAAGTAGAAAATAGGACGGTCTCTTTTCTCAAAGAGAGGCCAAAGTTAGTGATTTTTAGCGATATCGCCTCAAGAGTTCGTCAATCTGTGAAAAATATTTATGGAAAACCCTCATTCTAATTTAGAAACAAATATATTTGCTCCCTAAAATGACCCAATACACAATGAAAGAAAAACACCTTCTCCTCGTATGCTGCTTGCTGACCATTTTCACAGCATATTCTAAAACTCCGGTAAGGGATTCCACACAAACGGATGCCACTCCTACTATTTTCAACACGTCACTTGCAAAAATTCCCTTAATTCAAGGCAATTGGTTCACCTCTGACAACAACACTCTGGTGGCAGGCTTCTACGAGAAAATGATATTCTGGAACGGAAAATTCTACGAATATGGCCCTATTTCCTGCAAAAAGGACAAAGCCACCATTGAACTGACCTCATCAGACTCAAAAGTCCTTAAACTTTCCGTAAAAAGTAAAAAAGAAACCTTGAGCATTTCCGACGGGACCTCTGAGTATGAAGTTTTGAGCCAAACTCCGGATTTCAAAGCCCCGGACGATGTCGATTTTAAAAGGGACTACTCTGACGACAGCATTACCATCAGCGGCTATTGCGAAGGTGCCACCCCTATTTTTTTCAAGAATGCGGCCATCCTGATCAATGACCCGGTAATCGATAACCAGAAGGCCTATCCTGTCGCCGTTTCAATTGACGGACTTTTCAGTATCCGTGTGCCTATGACCTTTCCTGGTCTGGTCACTTTTTCAAACCGACTGCCCCCCCCCTCTCAGAGTGTACAGACCTTTATGGCTGAACCAGGCGACAACATCATCCTGACTTATAGAAACAACGATGCGAATAGTGCAGTCTTTGCCGGAGACAACGCCAGTTTCAACAATGAACTTTACAGGCTGATGCTGAACCCACAAACCGATTTCCGTATGGGTTTCGAGGCAAGCCGCTACCTGAAAGACCTGGAAGGCTTCAATGCGCAACACAATCAGGAATTCAATGATTTATACAAGAATCTGGCGGATTATCAGGAGACACATCCAAGCAAGAAGCTGGATACCTTTCTGAAACTGTATCTGCCTTTTGTAGAAAAAACAGATCTGATAAACTGGGTGTTAAACCATCCGGAGTCCATGTCCGAAATGGAATTTCTGCCATCTCCCACAGACAGTTTGTTCTACCACAACGCTTTGGCTATTTACACACCGGCCTACAGTGAATTCATTGACAGGTCCTACGATTTGTTAAGTACAGACATCAAGCAAAATCAAGGGAAATTCCACCTGTACCTTCGTGAATCAGGTGTTCCCGAATCTCCTGAATTGATCATCATGGGACGTCTGGACTCGTTGAAGACAGCTATCCGGTCGAACGAAGACTATGAAAAATACCAGTCTTATAAGACCGAAACCGATCCAAAGATATCGGAGTTCATGAAAAAGTACGCTAAAGAAAATCAGCTTTTTTTCATGTATCTGTATGAGAATGCAGAGATCAAATACGGCAATCCGGAAGGCTTCTCCAAAGAGTTCGCCCTAATCCGCTCACAAGGCAAGAATCTGGCAAATATGAACGCAGAACAAAGAAAAAATATTCAACTGATGCTTGAAAACATAGTTAAGAACGATGTGCTGAAAAAATACGTTCAGACATTAAAAAACTAGGTGTTTAAATCATCACAAAAGGATCCAGATATTAAAGATTCACTGTTTTAATCATCACAAAAAAATCCCCGCCGTCCTAAGACAGCGGGGATTTTTTATGTATATCAGGAGCGTCTGTCTTTACGATCAGCCTCCCATTTTCTTTATTCTTCGTTGCGGGTAGGACGAGCAGGACGATCACCACGATCACGGTTCGGACGTTCGGTACGTTCGCGTGCAGGGCGTTCTACAAAACCTTCCGGTTTTTCCATCAACACCTTACGGGAAAGTTTGTATTTTCCTGTTTTAGGGTCAACTTCTACCAGCTTAACTTCAATTTCGTCACCTTCCTTGAAACCGGCTTCTTCGACTGTTTCCAATCGTTTCCAGTCAAATTCAGAGATGTGCAACAAACCGTCTTTGCCGGGCATAAACTCAACGAATGCACCATAAGGCATAATGGAGCGGATCTTACCTTTGTAGACTTCACCAGGCTCAGCTATAGCAACAATACCACGAATCTTCAACATGGCAGCATCGATAACCGATTTGTTGTTGGCAGAAACTTCTACGCGACCTTTTCCTTCGAGTTCTTCGATGGTAACAGTAGCACCGGTTTCTTCCTGAATACCCTGAATGATTTTTCCACCAGGTCCGATAACGGCACCGATGAATTCTTTAGGAATCCAAAGAGTTTCGATACGGGGAGCGTTGGGTTTCAAATCAGCACGTGGTTCAGCAAGTGTTTCGGTGATTTTACCCAAAATATGCAAACGACCGTCACGAGCTTGTAACAAGGCCTTTTCCAGAATTTCAAAGCTCAGGCCATCCACCTTGATATCCATCTGAGTGGCTGTGATGCCATCTTTGGTACCGGTAACCTTGAAGTCCATATCACCCAGATGATCTTCATCACCTAAAATATCGGAAAGTACAGCAAATTTGCCACCGTCTTTGTCGGCGATCAAACCCATAGCAATACCTGAAACTGGTTTTTTAATCTGAACACCGGCATCCATCAAAGCCAAAGTTCCGGCGCAAACCGTAGCCATGGAAGAGGAACCGTTAGATTCAAGGATATCAGAAACAATACGTACTACATATGGATAATCCTTGGGAAGCATGCTTTTCAAGGCACGATGTGCCAGGTTTCCATGTCCGATTTCGCGACGACCGATACCACGGCTTGCACGAGCTTCACCGGTACAGAAAGGAGCGAAGTTATAATGAAGCAGGAATCTGGATTTGCTTTGATCCTGCACATCGTCAATCATTTTTTCATCCATTTTGGTACCCAGTGTGACAGTAGTCAGTGACTGTGTTTCACCGCGGGTGAAAACGGCTGATCCGTGACAACCTGGCAAGTAATCCACTTCTGACCAGATGGGACGAATTTCGGATGTCTTACGACCATCCAGACGTTTTCCTTCATCCAGGATGGAACGACGCATGGCTTCTTTTTCAACATCGTGGTAATAACGTGAAGCCAAACCGGATTTTTCAGCAGCCACTTCAGGTTCAAGACCAGCAAGGTATTCCTTGATGATAGCCTTAAAACCTTCTGAACGTGCGTGTTTGTCGGGATTGCATGAAGTTGCTTCAACGTAGGCTTTGTCGTAAGTCTTTGCCCAAACATCTTTTTTCAGATCTTCGTCGTTGACTTCGTGGCAATAGGTCCGTTTTTCAGTCTTACCGACCATTTCTGTCAGCTCCATCTGAGCCTTGCATTGAACTTTGATGGCATCGTGTGCCACTTTCAAAGCTTCAAGTACATCTGCTTCCTGCAATTCTTTCATTTCGCCTTCCACCATCATGATGTTATCATAAGTGGCTCCAACCATCAGGTCCATATCGGCTTTTTCAAGTTCCTGGAACGTAGGATTGATCTTGTACTTACCATCGATACGGGCAACACGAACTTCAGAGATTGGTCCGTTAAAAGGTATATCTGAAACGGCTAAAGCTGCAGATGCGGCAAGTCCGGCCAATGCATCCGGCATATCTTTGCCATCGGCAGAGAAAAGGATCACATTTACAATAACATTAGCGTGATAATTATCCGGGAAAAGTGGGCGTAATACACGATCCACCATACGGCATACAAGGATTTCTGAATCTCCGGCACGACCTTCACGCTTGGTGAAGCCACCAGGGAAACGGCCTACGGAGGCAAACTTTTCTTTGTACTCTACCTGTAAAGGCATGAAATCTGTACCGGGAGTGGCATCGATATCAGCACAAACAGTAGCAAGCAACATCGTGTCACCCATGCGAACCATTACGGATCCGTCTGCTTGTTTGGCTAATTTCCCGGTTTCTATGGTAATGGTTCTTCCATCACCAAGTTCAATTGTTTTGACAATCGGGTTAATCATAAAAAGCGTCTTTTTTAAATTGTCTTTTTTTCTTCTGTAAAATCGCGCAAAGTTAGCAAAATAAATACAAAAACATTCACCCTTTTTCAATAATATGTTTATGAAGATGTCTTTAACACAGTTCAATTAAGTATTTAGGAACCACCACTGTCTAAAACTTTTATCTTCATTTCGGATATATTCTTTGGCAAAATCGACAATAATCAGTAGGTTTGCCACCAAAATCATACGATCCATGAAAACTCGCACCATCCTTGCAGGCTTTTGCCTGTTATTTCTACTATCCGCTTGCTCCAAAAGCCCAAAACTTAAGATTGACGGTGAAATCAGCAACGCCGATGGTAAAATGTTGTATTTTGAAAATGCCCGAATAGATCGGATCGAAATCCTGGATTCTGTCAAACTGGACGAAAACGGTGATTTCCGTTTCAAGACAACTTTGCCAGGTGCTCCTGAATTTTACAGGCTTCGAATTGAAGGCCAATTGATCCAGTTGGGTGCAGATTCGTCAGCGACAATTAACATTAAGGCAGATGGCAGGAATTTTGGGCAGGACTATGTGGTTGAAGGTTCTGTTGTTTGCGAACAGATCAAATCTTTAGCCATCTCACAAGCCAAGACCCAGGCCAATTTTGACTCACTGAGTGCACTCTATTCCAGAAAACAACTGGCAGACTCTGCCTTTCAGAAACAATCGGATTTTAGCCTGAATCAGCACAGGGAAATTGCAAAGAAAATCATTTTTGCGAACCCGGGCTCACCGGCATCCTATTTTGCACTTTTTCAAACCATTCACGACTACCCCATATTTGACCCTTACGAAAAAGAAGACAACCGTTTATTTTCGGCCGTTGCCACATCCTGGCAAACGTATTACCCGAATTCAGACCGGGGTAAAAACATGGTGACCCTAACGCTGCAGGGCATCAAACTGATCAGACAGAACCGTGATCAAAGTAAGATTGTGGTCAATGAGAAAGACAAACTTTCCTATTTTGAGGTAAAATTGCCAAACATTTACGACAAAGAAACCGCACTATCCTCTTTGAAGGGTAAAGTTATTTTGCTGGACTTTACAGCCTACCAAACAAAATTTTCTCCTGCCAGAAATCTGAAGTTCAGAGATGTGTACAGTAAGTTTGCTTCTCAAGGATTTGAAATCTATCAGATATCCCTGGATACAGATGAAAACCTATGGAAAACCGGTGCGGCAAACCTTCCCTGGATATGCGTGCGCGACAGGAGCAGCATCAACTCAAAATACCTGAAAATTTACAATGTACAGGATTTGCCGACCTATTTTTTGCTGGATAGAAACGGCAATCTGGTTGCACGCGATGAAATGATTTCAGATCTTAACAAAGAGATAATGAAGCTATTATAATACATGTTATAAAACAGAAGCTTATAACTTGACATTTAAGTTTTTGTTTTGTATATTTGCACATATCCAAAAAGCAAGAGTTCCGGTTTCGGCCGGAATTCTTTTTGTTTATATATCTAAATCCTAAATTAATTCTGAAAAAGGAGGAACCTGATATGGCAGTTAGTTACATGACCGAAGACGGTTACAAAAAATTAGAGAAAGAGTTGGAACATCTTGAAACAGTAGAACGTCCCAAAATCTCACAACAAATCGCAGAAGCACGCGACAAAGGGGATCTTTCTGAAAACGCAGAATACGATGCAGCCAAAGAAGCTCAAGGCATGATGGAAATGAAAATTTCACAGCTGAAGGAGCTTTTCAGGAATGCCCGTATCCTGGACGAAAGCAAGGTCAATACAGATACTGTTCAGATTCTGACAGCAGTGACGCTCTTGAATACAAAAACCAAACAAGAACTCGTATATTCTATTGTTTCGGAATCTGAGGCAGACCTGAAAGAAAAGAAGATTTCTGTGAGCACTCCTATTGCTAAAGGCTTGCTTGGCAAGAAAATCGGAGATGTCGTTGATATTCCTGTTCCTGCAGGTATATTGACCTTTGAGATCAAAAATATCCAACTCGCTAAATAATATATAGTATGGCAAGCATTTTCAGCAGAATTGTTGCAGGAGAGATTCCATGTTACAAAATTGCAGAAGACGAGCAGTTTTTCGCCTTTCTGGATATCAGACCATTGACCTTGGGGCATACCCTGGTTATTCCAAAAGAGGAGATAGATTACCTCTACGACCTGGAAGATCAGCAGCTTGCCGACATCAATGTCTTTGCCAAAAAGATTGCGATTGCCATCAAAAAAGCGATTTCCTGTAAGCGTGTAGGTGCTGCCGTGATCGGACTGGAAGTTCCTCACGCACACATCCATCTGATTCCCATCAATAAGGAATCCGACATGCTTTTCACCAATCCCAAACTGAGCCCTGCTCCCGAGGAAATGGAAAAAGTTGCAGATAACATCCGAAAGCAACTAGAATAAGAAGGACACAAAATAAAAAAATCCGCAGCGTAAACGTTGCGGATTTTTTTTATACTATTTTTTAGATTATTCATTATCCATGGCAACCCTGAATCCTCCGGATCCGGAAGGCAATTCAGGTGCACTGGCTGAACGGGCGGACACGCGGAGCATCCTGGCAGTGGGATCTGCCCAGCCTCCTCCACGCATGACTTTCTTGGTGATTCCGGCATTCTCAGCCTCATCATCCGTCATACCTTTTGGGTTTAACAGCGCCTTGGGCAAATAGGCATCGTACCAGTCACTCACCCATTCTGAAACATTTCCACTCATATCAAACAGACCAAGCTCGTTCGGGTCCTTCGTTCCACCCAATTTTACAGGGCTGCTTTCACCTCCGTACAACTTAAACCATGCAACTGCAGCCGGATCGTTGCTACCGCTATAGATATAATTTGGCTGAGCGCTCATGGAGCCGCCACGAGCAGCATATTCCCATTCTGCCTCGGTAGGGAGTCTTCCTCCTGCCCATTTACAGAACTCTCTGGCACCAAACCAAGTCACATTGACTACAGGTAAATTTTCGAATTCTTTGGCAACCATCCATTTGACACTATCGGCATTGTATTTAAGACCACGCTCATATGCTTTGACCACGTTCTGACTTCCGTCTTCCGTCGTACAGTAGCCACCGGCTGATGCTCCACGGCTATTGAGAAATATGGCAAACTGTGCATTTGTCACTTCGTATTTTCCTATCTGGAAATTGCCAACCTGAACCTGATGAACTGGTTTTTCATTGGAAAGGGCATCAGTAGGTTGTTCACCGGTTGCCCCCATGCTAAAAGTACCTCCAGTGACCGATACCATTTCTATGGTGAAAGCGACAGGCTTAAAGCTATAGGTCGATCCGTAATAAGTTGAATCTGCCGTGCGGACATAGGCCCGATAACGGTAAGCAGAATCAGCATTTAAACCGATGACTTCGGATTTGAATTTTGGAAGGGTACTTAAATCAGCTGAAAAGGTAAACCTCGAATTGTTCAGTTTTGGATAAACGACCGTCGAGGAATAAACGACACCAGCCTCCAGAATATCAACGCCGGTGTAGGTTACTGTACCATGAAAGGTTCCGTGAGTTGATCCCACATTGGTTACATTGTTTGTTTTAACAGTAACCGAAACGTCCTCCTGGCAAGAACTCAACGTCAGGCTTAATAAAGCGACGGCAGGTAAAAGAATTTTTTTGGTAAAAAGCCTCATTTTCTATGTATTATTTTCAATAATCAGAATCTCATTCTTAATCTGCAAATGTAGAAAAAAACCGCTTGCTTCGGTCATTTTGAGCGCAATTATACGTTTTTTTCACAATATTGTTACATTACTACCTGTTAATGACTTAAAAAAAAGGGGGAGTCCGGGTATTGAACACCCTATTGTGGGTCAACATCAAAGCTGACCTGAACCGATCTGAATACCGATTCTTGCTTGAAAGTGGCCTGCGCCTCGTACAGGATGTCCTTGACCTTGGATGCCGAAGCTTCAACTTCGACTTTCAGAAGGAGGTTTTGCAGGTAGTAATTATTGACACGGGATACAGGTGGCTGATCGGGACCCAAAATACGCTGTCCGAAAACCGGTCGGATCAGAGTGGCATAAGCCTGTGCAGCTGAACGGACCACAGAAAGGTCTTTGTGCTTGAAGCGGATCTGTATAATCCGGGTGAAAGGTGGATAGGAGAATTGCTTTCTCATAAGCATTTCACGTTGAAAGAAGGACTTGAAATCGTTGGTGATGACATCCTGGATGACGACCTGTTCGGGATCGGATGTTTGAATGATTACTTTGCCACGCTGCCCTTTTCGCCCGGCTCGCCCACTGACCTGTGCCAGGAGCTGGAAAGAACGTTCGTAGGCCCTGAAATCCGGGAAATTAAGCATTTGATCAGCGTTCAGGACACCCACGACCCGGACATGGTCGAAGTCCAGACCTTTTGTGACCATCTGGGTGCCAATCAGGATGTCTGTTTTGCCGGATTCAAACTGGTGAATGATCTGTTCGTAGGAATGCCTGCTTCGGGTGGTATCCGTATCCATTCTGGCAATCCTGGCCTTGGGGAATTGATCACGCACTTCTTCTTCGATCTGCTCCGTTCCAAAACCATGTGTGGAAAGGTTTGGCGTTCCACATGCCGGGCAGGTGTGCAGCAATTCCCTTTCATACCCACAATAATGGCAAGTCAGCTTTCTGTGATATTTGTGAATGGTGAGTGACACATCGCAGTTTTCACATTTCGGCGTCCAGCCACAGACTTTGCATTCAAGGACAGGCGCATAACCTCTGCGATTCTGGAATAGAATAACCTGCTCACCGGCTCCCAATGCCTCTCCGATTTTCTCTGACAGGATGGGTGAAAACAAGGTTTTCATTATTTTCTTACGCTTCAGCTCTTTGATATTGACTGCCAGTATCTCCGGCATCTCCATTTCATGATGCCTGGCAAAAAGTTCCACAAGTCCAAACTTGCCATTCAGGCAATTGGCATAGGTTTCCAGACTGGGCGTAGCTGTACCAAGCAACGTCTTGGCACCATGCAAGGAAGCCAGGATCATGGCTGCATTTCTGGCGTGGTATCTGGGGGCCGGATCCTGTTGCTTAAAACTTCCTTCATGTTCCTCATCAATGATGATCAGACCCAATGAATGGAAGGGCAAAAAGATGGAGGATCTCACGCCAAGGACCACCTGATATTCTCTTGTCCGTACCAATTTATTCCATATCTCCACACGTTCTGCATCGGGAAATTTGGAATGATAGACTCCCAGTTTGTTTCCGAATACACGCTGGAGTCTTTCCGACAACTGGGTTGTCAGAGCAATCTCAGGAACCAGATAGAGTGCCTGCTTTCCGGAACGGATACATTCCTCAATAAGATGAATGTAAATTTCGGTTTTTCCCGAAGATGTCAGTCCGTGCAATAGACAAACCGGAAGTTCTGTAAAGGATTCCTTGATGGCAAGAAAAGCTTCCTGTTGTTTCTTGCTGAGGGAGGATTTTCCTGTCTGCTCCTCCTTGCTTTGAGTCAGTCGTGTGATATCCTTTTCGTATATTTCAAGTACTTTTTTGTTGCAAAGGGCCTGCAAGACGGCGGGCGATGATCCCGACCTGCTGAGAAGGTCCTTTCTACCAACTTCCAGCGGTTTTGATTCCCTGAAAAAAGCGGATAGCTCCAACCAGGCCATCAGCACTTCCACTTGCTTTTTGGCTCGGGAAGCTTCATCCATGACTGCTTTCAGCTTATCCCGGTCTTCCAGAAAGGGCTCGGTGAGTCTGACGAACTTTTGTGTTTTGGACTTATAGGACGCTCGGATTCCTTCAGAAATCAACAACACCCCTTTTCCCATCAAGGACTCGACTACTGGCAGTATATTGTTGATACCACTGCTTTTGCTCAGTTCCAACAAGGAGATGGATTTGCCCGGCACAAGTGCGTCCATGACCTTTAGCTCTCGATCTTTCAGGATTTCCTCCGTTTCATAGTCGTCGGATAGCGTCACCAGTGTTTCACTTTCCAGCTTGAGCCCGGAAGGCAGTGCTGCCTTCATGACCTCGCCCATTGCACACATATAATAGGATGCTATCCACTTCCAGAATTCCAGTTGCGGACCGAGTAGAATGGGATGATCGTCAATCAGTTCGTAAACCGGCTTGATGGTATATCCTGCTGGCACCTTCTTGTGAACGGCCAGCACGATTCCCGTATACAGTTTTCTGCTGCCCAATGGTACAATGACCCTGCATCCCACTTGAATCATGGATTGCATCTCCTCAGGCACCGAATAGGTATACGTTTGAGTTATTGGCAGAGGAAGCAGTACATCAGCATAGGATGAAGCCACATTCATTATAGTACCAGATTGGCCCAGATGGGATAATGGTCGGATAACCGTAGTTTATCAACTTTTACCCTGGCAGATTTTATACTTGGTGAGTGCATGATGAAATCAATTCGAAAAAGGAATAGGTTTTCATGGAACGTGTTTCCCCAACCTTTTCCGTTTTCGACCCAGGCATCAATCATTCCTTTACGAACCGTCCTGTAGGTGTAGGATCCGGGAACATCGTTGAAATCACCGCAGACAATGACTTTATAAGGTGATTCCGTCACCACTTTCGATACGGAATCTGCCTGATTGGACCGGATAAATGAGGCATTTCCCACTTTGCTGCCAAGCACCTCGGCTACATTCTTCAATTTGTCGGACTCTCTGTTTACCAGCAGGTCTTTGTATTTATTCTTATCGTCTTTGTTCAGCTTGTTGGATTCAAGATGATTGTTGATGACCCGCACCGTATCTTCTCCAATTTTCAGGTCATAACAAAAGGATGAATTAGACTGGCTTACATAATCAATTCTATGGAAACGGATGACGGGATATTTGGAAAGTAGAACGACGGAGTATCTTTTATTACGCTCCCCCGAACAAATATAAGGGTATGCATTGAGCGCTTCCATCACTTTTGGATCGTGAGTGGTCATACGTACAAAAGAGGGTCCTGCTTCCTGTAAGCAAACGATATCTGCATCATTATCCCGGATGTAGTCAAATATTGGATTTAAGGTACCCGGATCCTGCTTGTCTTCATAACCCAAATACATAATATTGTAGGACAAGACTTTAATGGACTCTTCTAATTGCTCGTCCGTTTTAAAATTGATGGGAAACCAAGCCTGGTAAGAACTATAAGTAAGGATTAGACCCACCAGTGAAATAAGAATCCAACCTTTCATACGAACGAGCCAATAAAAAATAAAGAAAAGATTGATGATGGCAAAAATGGGAAAACCATATCCCAGAAATGCGGCAATAAAGGAATATTCAGGTTTGATTTTGTAGGCAAAACCACAAAAGAGCAAAAGAATCACTACCACGGCATTGATTGTCAGGGTAAATGAATGGAGAAATTTTAAAAAGTGGTTCATACAGATTCAATTAAACGTGGAGGCCACAGGTAAATGAGCATTCTACTTTTTACTAAAATCAAATAGTTTCTTCTTTTCACTCTCAGAGAGGCTCTCATAGCCGGATTGCTTGATTTTATCCAGGATGGCATCCATCTGGTCACCTTCCTGTTTTTTCCGGTCACGATATTCCTGGTCCACATCGGTAGACCTATTGGCCTTTTCCTGTCTGGGGCGTTGATAAGTAACCCTCATCTTTTTTCGTGGGGAAAAAAGATTGGCAAACCAATCGAGCAAGGGATTGATCCAACGGGTTAGGTCTACTCCTTTAAGCAACGATAATCCGAAAGCTAAACCTGCCAAAGCGCCACCCAAATGGGCCAGACTACCACCTGCATTTTCACCTTTCAGGTTGTATATATCCATAGCCACCATGATGATGGCCAGGTATTTGAGTTTTAAGGACCCCAGAAGAAAAAGCTGAATGCTCTCATTGGGTCTGTAACAAGCTACAGCTATGCCCAAAGCCAGAACAGAAGCCGAAGCCCCTATCAGGTCAAAAGAACCTTGAACACCTGCTTGCGAGGGAAGCAGATTAAAGAACAGCGCAAAAAACAAAGCGCCGAATAAACCGCCCAAGACATACAATCCACCCAATTGCCTGGCATTGAACCAACGCAGGAAGTAGTTGCCGAAAAAATAAAGCCAGAGCATATTAAACAAGATATGCATCAGGTCGAGATGCACAAACATGTACGTGAAGACAGTCCAGGGCCGCATGAGTATGGATGCCCAGTCTGAAGGCATCTGGAAAAGGTCCATGAACCACTCACCCTGCACATGGAATACATCAAACAGGATCAATGACAGGCGAAGTATCACGAATACCGCCACATTGATAAAAACAAACCGGGTCACCATGGTGCCCTGTTTGTACTTTTGAATCAGATTATCCCAAAAAGAAGCCATTCCCTATACCTTTCTTTTTCCAGTAACGTATTAAGAAAAATCCAAAAAGCATACCACCCAGGTGGGCAAAATGGGCTACATTATCGCCAGTGAAACGCGATACACCGGAAAAGAGCTCAATCAGACCATAACCAATGACCATATATTTAGCTTTGATTGGAACAGGTATAAACATCAGATAAAGGGGTGCATTCGGGAAAAGCATACCAAATCCGAGCAGGATCCCGAATACAGAACCGGAAGCTCCGATTGTCAGCATTTGGTTATACACTATTTCTTTAGCCTCAACCAATGCTTTTGCAGAATAAAAAACTCCCTGCTGAACATCCAGATGAAACATGGCCAATACAGAATTATCACCCGTGTAATTGTTGATAACTTCAAGAAATGGAATTAACTCAATATACCAGGTAATTTCCTGTATAAGACCGGCTCCGATTCCAGTCACAAAATAATAGATCAGAAATCTTTTAGGGCCCCAAACTTGTTCCAAAACACGTCCGAACATGTAAACACCAAACATGTTAAATAATACATGGGTAATACTGGATGGGTCATGCATGAACATATAGGTGATGAGCTGACTGGGCATAAACTGATCCGATCCTATATAATGCAGGCCAAGAAATGGCACTATATTTAGTCCTACTTTAGGAAGCACGATGGTGGCAAACCACATTAAAGCATTTATGATGATAATGTTTTTAGTCACTAATGGAACCGATGACATAAAACCGGAGGATGAACGAAAGTTACTCATATCTATTGAAGCGAAATGGTTTAAAAATAAGCCATAAGAAAAAATATTGAATAGCAAAAGTACAAAAAAGCCTGTTGATTGACTATATGCTGACTCTTTTTAATAAAAAATCTGCTTTATGATGTTTTTTTTTTCATTTTTTCTTGCATTACTGAAATTAAAACATACTTTTGCCATAACTAATATCGCTTAAACCCCTTTTGTTTAACTTTATATACCACTTTTTACTATGAACAAAGCACAACTTATCAGCGCTATGGCCGAAAAATCCGGCTTAAGCAAAGTAGATTCAAAAAAGGCCCTTGATTCATTTTTGGGCACTGTTACAGAAACAT
>Ga0123337_10004617_pt1 | contig 13925 bp, 26 predicted proteins | sample frozenSSSSmetaG_FD_89792 | JGI IMG/M metagenome (GOLD analysis project Ga0123337, IMG submission 89792) | Glacier valley bacterial and archeal communities from Borup Fiord, Nunavut, Canada, to study Microbial Dark Matter (Phase II) -... | ecosystem: Environmental > Aquatic > Freshwater > Ice >... | reverse complement strand
TGGCAGACTTAGTTAAGTCTTTGGTCTTTTTCTCAGTTTGACCGCCTTGCTTCTCTAGCTTATCCAACTCTTTTGTCGCGCGCACAACGCCGCTGGAATCTACCTTAAGACCAAGTGTTGCTATGTCTGTCATGTATTGCCCCTTATAGCGCGCTTAATTGATGATTGGTCGCGTTGTTTTGTTTTGTCGTAGTAAGGCCTAGGCGCATCTGTATTATCAAATTCACGATAAGCAGAGTGATAAGATTTACTGATTGTGTTGATTGCTTTTAGCTCAAATGGATGAAGAGATAACCCGCTTGTTTGATGCCATGAATTAAGCTCTGACCATTCGGTGTTAAAGCCGAAATGGTAAGTCAGGTCAATAATGTAAGATGCTTGACCGATATCTGGTAACTCAGCATCGACACTTTTTCTCCTGCTTTCTTCCTGCTTTGAAGGTCTCGAATCTAACCAAGCTAGCTGTCGTGCAAATATCTTTAAATCAGCTAGCGTTTTGGCAAAAAATTCTTATTGTCCTCAATAAAGTTCTTAACCTGCTTTCGAATATCGCCTGACGCTTTAAAAACCATCACTGCATTTTCATGGCTGTATTCCAGATCTTTACCTTCGACCTGAATGCCTTTCCATCCATCCACTAGGTCAGCAAAGAAATTAAATGAGGCGCTGGCAATTTCTTCTTCTGTTTCACGCTTAGTAGACGCCGCTTTTCTTAGCGCTTTCATGTAGCGATCAGAATATGAACCGTGAATGGTGATAACGACATCAGTCTCTTTGCCTGTAAACGGATCGCTAATCACGCATTCAGCTGTATCACTAGTTATTAATAACGCTAAATCCATTATACAGCCGCCACTTCGACAACACCTTGACGATCGATACGCACATTAGCCGTTGCCATACGAATAGTGTTTGAATCACCGCCAGTAGTCACAAAGCTAAATACTAAGCCTTGGAAGTAATCGACTTCGCCGTTGCTATACTCAACTTTGAACGAATGAATAACGTCAGTTTGTGAGGCTGATTTTAATAAAACCTGACCAGCATCAGCACGGTCTACACCAATTTCAAACGGTGTTTCAGGTTCATCATAAGAGCCTTTGCGGTGCAATGTGCCACGGTCTGCCATAGTGGTATAAGAAACGTCTGTGTAAGTGCGTCCACGGTCGCCTACGCTCACTAACTCACCAATAGCGGTATAGGTCATACCTACGGCTGCAAAGCCTGCTGCGTCATAAGTTGCTGGGGTGCCGGCGCTGATACTGATAACAGAGCCTGCGAAAGTGATTGGAGTTGCCATAAATTACCTCGATTGTGTAAATGAATAATATTGAATATAAACAGGCACGATGAACCACGATCCATCACGACTGCCCGTACTTCGTGAAACCGTTTTAATGCGTACTTTCACGCCGTTGTAAATTAATTCTGTACCGCGTTTAAACTGGTCTGCGATTGAGTCAGCAAGCATGACCGCCTGACCTTTGCCAGTGTCAATAGGTGCGAAAACATCGACCTGATAGATGCCTAGATGCTCGTCTGTGCTGTTATCTGCTAAACCTAGCCCGTCAGTATCAGCAGGCAGTAAAGTCGCTCGTAAATAGGCTCTGCCAGTTACAGGCGTATAGCTTGAGTTTTCCCAAGCAACCGGGATGTTATTGGCTAGGGCAAGCGTATTTAGATTTGCATCTAATGCCGCTGATATATCTAAAAATGCTGTTGCCATTTATTTCGCCCATAAAAAAACCCCAATTAAGGGGCTTAATGTGAATGTGTTTTGTTTACTTAAGCTTTCGAGCCTGCTTGTCTATCTCTCGCTGGAACTGCGTAACGGTCACCCTGACCATGCCTGCAGGTGCTTGGCTAGAATTTCCTTTCTCAATCGGAATGGCATAAGGCAGATTGTTGACTAAGTAGATGCTCTGCCCAAGCTTGAAGTTAGCTATATTCGCCTTGATTTTGCCAACGGTCTTTGCGCCTGATTTGTCAGTTGTTTCAATGTCGCCTCGGGCTGGAATGCTTAAGCTAGCCTGCCAATTGCCCCGCAATCTACCGCCAACGTATCCTTCTGGAGCGTTGTAAACAGCTTCATACGGTTTATATGTTCCTGTTCGCTTATCCCATGCAACCCAGTTATCAGGGTTACCTACAGGCGTTCTTAGAACAACACTTCTAAATAATGAGAATGAAGTCCCGCGAATAACCTTTTCGCTATTGCCCTCAAACTTTAGCGTGAAGTCTTTAAGATCAGAACTAAAACTCATATTCTAAGCGCAATATCGTATTTAATAGGTTCGCCAACATTTGGATTTAATGGCGTAACACCTAGAACAGTCCACGTTTCACCGCCAATTATGGCTAAGTCGCTTGGTCTTGGTCTAAATGCTAATCCTTCGCCAGCAATCATAATAAATGAAAGCCTGTCATAAACTTGGCTGCTAAGGTTAAACCTTAAATCCAATGCCGCTATCTTGCCGCCTGATGCCGGAAGCTCTACCGCTTTAACATTCATATTTTGTGCGGTTGATGTGCTATCAGTGCCCGTTGCAGGATCAAATTCGCCAGCAACAGTCCGGCTTATAACAATATCTTTGCCTTTTTTAGCGATTAGATTAGTGGCTAAGTCTATCGCGCTTGAATACTCGCTCACCCGCGTGACACCATGAAACTCATGCCACCATTAGATATGCCAATTAATTTATTGGCCATCATTTTTATGCTGCGTGGATAGTCAGTTACTAACGGCGCTTTTTCAGAGAATGACTGCTCAATGTCGCCGACCTTTTCTCTAATCGCTAGGCGTTGAATATTGATATAGGGATCGCCATTCTTATCATGATATAGAGCAATCTCACACTGTAAGTCTTTTAGTATTTGCGGTATTTCATTGGTCGGTATTGCTCTGCGGTCAATTTTGGCACCAATACGAGGCCATTCAACCTTACGCGGCGGGCTTAGTTGCTCACCGGTAAAGTTAAGCGTTTCAATATAGTTGATTGTACCCATTAGCAATTCAGAAGGATTTCCAGTAATGGTCACTCCACGCACTAAAGCATAATCAGCTAAATCAGCCTCGCTAACATAGACGACTGCGCCTGTTACAAGTGATCCATCTTCAACTAATAAAGTCATGTTAGCTCATCATTATTGGGGCGGTAGATGTGACAGAGGCCACACTAGGATCTAAAGCAAAAGCAGTACCAGCGAGTAATCCGGTAAGCGCTTTGCTCTCACCATTATTAAATACAACCGTTAAGTTACCATCAGCGCCCATTACTAGCACCTGATAGTTTCTCACGTCTTCACCTGTAGCGACACCATGAAACATTGACTGTTTAAGTGGTATTGCTTGAATTAGTTGTCTATTGCTGTCTTCACCGATCATAATACACCCTCATGTTTTGACTTTGCAAGTAATTGAATTAAGTCGGATTTCTTTGTTTTATTTCCATACTGAACGCCTGCAATATCAAGAAAATGCTTAATATCATCCGCTCGTAATTGCCCGTTAAAATAATCTTCTGCGCGTGTAGCGGTTTTATTATCAATAAGCGGCTTGTCAACTGCCTGTCCCGCCTCTTCTTTTGCCGCCTGTTCACGTCTTAATCGATTAAATGATGCTAAGCCCATTTTAATTCCCCAAAAAATAAAAGGGCGCTAACTAAGCCGCCCTATATCAACTAGCCGTTAGTGATGATTTGCGCTACACGAACATTTTTACGTTCGTAAACACGATTCCAGTTTGTAGTTGTGCTTAATTCTGCATTGGTAGGAGAAGCGCCTGCAACAGAAGCGCTAGTGAATGCAATACCACGCGGATGCATAATAAAATGCGAACGTGTGATTAATACATCATTACCAGCTAATGAATCACGATCTGTTTCACTTGGTACAGGAGCTGCGCCTTGGCCTAAGCCAAGCGCACCATCACCAAACACATAAGTAGTGTAGAAAGGAGCAGTATCAGTGCTTAACGCGCCGCCTGCTGCGGTATACGGCATGCCATCATCAACAACAACGCGAGCGCCGCGATAAGTTTCAATCTCAGCATCGCCTTGTGATGTTTTCTCGAAAGAAATAGCGTCTAGCTTTTTAAGATTGCTGTATACAGTTGAATGCATTGAAATGCCCGTTACATTACCTAAAGCGTCACCGAAAGTAGCCTGCGCATCAATGAATACGTCACCGCTTAATTTAGTGCCAGCAGCAATATTAGAGTTTAAAGCGCCCGATACGTCTACTGTCATATCACTGGAATCATTAGTAACATTATCTGAAAACACACCGATTAATGAAGCAAGACCGACCGCTTGATAACGTCTAGCCCAATAATCAGCGACTAGATTACCCACTGCCGCCATCGGATCGGAACCAGAAAGCGCTTTAGCTAGATCATTGACCTGCCAAGCTTTACCACGCATTAACAATGCTGCAACGTCTTGACCGGCCGAAATTTTAGCGGGTGTTAATGAGCCTGAGTCGCTTAGCACTTCATCCGCGCCAGTTAAATCCTGCCAGAAAGGCATATTGATTAGTTTGCCGCCCGCAGAAGCTAAAGCATTAAGCTCTGGGCTAGTTGAAATAATGCCGCCCATGTAGAACGCCGCTAATTCTGCTGTTTTCTCTACCACGTATGGGTTAAATACATCAGGTACGATTACATCAGATATTTGTGTTACTGCCATTTGAGTATTCCTTTATTTGGATTGAGCTGCGACTTTAAATGCCGCCGCCTGAGCAGGATCGGTTTTCAATAAAGCCGCCTGACTAGTTAAGTTAAAATGCTCGCCCTTTTGAAATGGGTTAACAGTTTGTGATTTATTGCTACCACCCGGGGCATCGCCGCCAGATGATTGATTGCCCTTGATTAAGTTTGATATTTCGCCACTGGCTAATAATTCACTCTTAAGGTCGTCTAATGATGAAACTGTAAGATTGCCTTTTTTATCTAAAACTTTAAGCTCGCCATCTACTATCTTGGTGCGCTTATTAAGCCGATGCGCCAAGTCATCCATCGTATGCTCACTAACAGGGTCGAAAGACATCGCGTAAGCATTAACTTGATTAACATGAACAGATTGTTCATTGGCTGACATAAGCTCTGCTAACTTGGTATCTGCTGACTTTCGTGCTTCTTCACTGCTTTTTAATAGCTGTTCAAAATCACCATCTTTCAATGCTTTATCTGCAATAGCTTTCGCTGATAATTCAGCTTCTTCTTTTGCTTTTTGCTTGGCTGTCTTAGTCTCATCTAGCAATTCTTTGTTTTTAGCTAGGATTGAGTCCATTTCAGCTTTTGCTTTTTCAGCTTCGGCCTTTTGTGTTTCGATAAGTTTTAAAGCTTCTTCTAGTTCCATCGGTTGAACTCCCACAGGGATAAGCGATCACAAATCGCAGGTATAAAAAACCGCAGTTAAGCGGTTCTGGTTATTTCAAGTTGTTTAACTTCTTCAACTCATCGAGCGTATAAAGCTTGCCAGTATCATCAGTAAACTTGCCGATTGATAACTTGCCACTTCTAAATAGTTTCGCCCTTTCCTTGCCAAGCACTTCATCTTGCATTTCATTGCTTTGACGCTTAAGAAAGCCGCCGTATGTTGTGTTAGCTGATACAGGGCCATCCATTGAAGCGCGCTCGCCTGTTACTTCACTGGCTAGATTGTATTTAGGATTGACTAATCCGGTTCTGACGCTTCGACAAGACCAATGCAATGGCGGCATAGGCCCCTCACCAATCGGATAGATATTTCCATCTAAGCTTGCACATTGGATAGTGGTGGAACCGTCCAGCGTGGCTACATATTCTTCGCCAATGATCACCTCATCATTTTCAGCATACGTCGCTGACCGTGCTTGAGCGCCCATATGATTAGTCGCTGTTCTAACTAAGCTAGCAGCTTGATGCTTTGTGCGTACATCAATCAAGTTAGTGATATCTGCGATCATTTCTTGTGATGTTTTGCCTAACGTTTGACCATCACGTAATAATTGCGTTATCTCAGTCGTTTTCTTCTTGCTAAACTGGCTTACTGCTTGCTTAACGGTTAATTCTTCGACTTTCTTACCGCTAACTAGCCGCATCTTTTTAGTCGTTAAAACAGCCTTTATCGTATTGTATGAAGCAGGCGCGATAATCTCTGCGCTAGTTGCTGCAACAATAGCTTGCCTTGCAAAATCGACTTCACTTTGTGCAAACTCTAAAAGGCTATCGGTTAAGTCAACGCCGTATTCGTTTATGATCGTGCTGGATAGCCGCTTAACCTCTTTCGCAAGTCTTACAGCGCTAATACGACCATAATCCTTTTTAATCATCACCTTCAAGCTGTCAGATAGCTTTTCAAGCCGCCAAAATAGTTTTATTGCTTCTGCTTTTGAATAACGCTCTGTAAATATCTGTCTTGCTGTTAGCGTGTCTATCAGTTTTTGATTACTGCTCATTCAATCGGGCTAATATCTTCTGCATCAGCATCAATCATTTCATCAGTACGTTCAGCATCTAACATGCCGGACTTTCTAGCAATTGATCGCATATCTTGTTTAGCAATGATTTGACGGTCGAATAACTGGATTTGAGCGATAACTTGCTGTGGATCTAAAGTTTTGTCATAGAAGTCATCGTTTATCTCATACTGAATACTGCCGTTTGCACCCATGAATAACGCGTTCCACTCCAATACTGACGTAATCGCACTTGATGCGTTTTGAACGATGTTAGATAGCATACTGTTTGTGCTTGCATGATTAATCACTGCCGCCGTTGCTGTTTCTTCCTGTCCGTTTTGGCTTACGATACGAACGCCAATAGCGCGCATATCTTCGACCTTGTTTTTCATTTCTTCGGATACCGCACTATTAGGCGCCGTCTGCAATAATGTAGCGTTACCACCACCTGACGTAATAAGTCCGCGTCTTGCGCCTACCTGAACGCCGTTAGGGTTTAATTCCGTCCATGACGATGTATTCATATCGCCAATATCAATATGTAGCATTGGCTGACCGTGAAGAAATAAGCCTTCTTCTTTGTCTGCGCTGTTTCTATAGTGGCCTATGTTAATTTCAGCCATGTCATAAAGGGCTGCATCATCGACATCTGGATCGTTAGAATAAGCGCCTGCCAAGACCATAGGGATTAGCGTTAATCTATTGCCTTTGTAATCACGTGGCTCTGCGTGGCTGATTGCTTCATTGTCGCGATACACTTCAACGGTATAAGTACCTTCCGTTAGCCTAAGAACGCGATATTGTGTTTTAGCGTTTGATTCAAACTCGTCAACGGCTTCGTTGTAATCTTCCTGAAGAACGACCAGCGATAAAACTTGTTTGCCGTTAATGACAGTCGTTTCCCAGTTTATGATCGATTCTGGGCGATAACATTTAATGTGTGATTCAAGACCAAGTGATTTTACTTGAGCATTACTTAAACCTTCGTCAGCGCTTGGGTAATCAGCTAACAAGCCAAATCGACCGGTTTGCAATAGGTTTGATACGGTATTTTTGCCAACCTGTTCAAGTGATACACCATCACCCGTTGCGTTCTTGGTTAAATAATCAATTTGAGCAGGCAGCTTAACTTCCGGTGCTTTACGAAATGCCATGCCGACCATTGCGTCAAGTGTAGGCTTAATAAAGTTAGTGAAAATAGCGCGCGTTATGTACGCCTTGTAACGCGCTTGTGCATCTTCGCCTGATTCATTCGGATGTGGTAAGTATAGAATTCCGGCGTGCTTAACGTCTTTTGCTCCAGCCACGCAATCACGTACCAGCTTCCACTTGCTTAATTCGCGCGCGTACTGATCGTGCTGGCTTTCTACAGGCATTTATTGGAATCTCACGTTAATGTCTAGCATTGGTTTATGTATTGGCCATTTTCTGTTGATAAAATACCCTGAGCAATCTAGCCAATCATCGACTGCTGGATGATCGGTAAACTTTTCAGGATCATTATTTTTGTCATAGCCTTGAGTTTCTAAGGCATGCGTTAAATTAGGGCATTTATCTGTGTTTACTTTCAGCTTGTTGTGCGATAACAACCCGTTAAAAGCGTTTATCCTGTCCCGTACTGCTGGATTAGCTGCTGGAGCATCAACTTGATATCCTGCTTTTTCAATCAATCCAATATCAGACAATGTTGCATTTGTTGAACCGCTTTTGCCGCTTGCGTCTGGATAAACAATTACTTTCTTGCCTTCATATCGAGCAAGGTTGTTAATAAAGTCGTATGTATCGTGGCTAACAAATTCATCTACAGCGACAGGCTGATTATCTTCAATAAGCCAAGTCGTCGCACATGTACCGCCTACGTTAAAATCTAGCCCAACATGTAAGAACTGATCGCTTTCGGTTATAGCTCTATTGGTGTGGTGTACTGAGCGATTAAAGAAGTGATAAACCTTGTTCTTAGTAAAGCTAACCCATCCACCGAAAATAAAGGCATCAGCCATTATTGGATCGTAGTTTTTCTTGATCTGTTCTACATATCCAGATGGAAGGAATTTATTGCTGTCAGTCCCTGCTTTTATGTAGTGATAACCGCTTTCAATATTCTCACCACTACCCCATGTCTCGTAACAGAAGCCGCTCATACCTTGGTCTGTAGTACTTGCAACGGCTAATGTATTGCCGCAAGGGTGTGTTGTTTTTTGCCTTATACGCTCGGTTATCTTTGTCCAAGCATGCCTAGCTTGATCAGCTTTTAACGTGTCTAACTCATCAACGCCGCCATGCGCTATTTCGTATGAAACGATTGCATCTGGATCGTGATAAGTGTCTAGGTAATAAATGCCGTTGTTTAATGCTGGTATGGTTATCGTTAAGTCAGACTTGTTTAGTGTGTAGTTGTAACCTAATCGCTTTAGATAAGCTTGCACGCCACTTAAGCCGCGTCTCTTTGCTAGCTTGTATGATGGGAAGTAATGCCCAACGCTAATGCCAGGATCTTGTTCCATCAATGTAACTAGGCGAATTATTAATCCTTCACTCTTACCGCTGCCAAACCCGCCAAACATAGCTGGATTTGGATAAGGTGAGTTAATCAATAATTCTTGCGGCCTCGTTATCTGTATTCGATCACTCGACAACATGAAAGACTCGTGTCACTGTTTTTTCAGTATTATTCTGCGTGTTTTGCTGAATACTTGTAGGCAGTGCATGACGATTATTAATCTTAGTCATTACGGAAAGCTTGTCAACGCCCTCAATCACCGCTTTAAAATCACTACCCGTATCTGAATTGTCCATTAGCGACTTAGCCTTTACCATTGCGCTAGTGCTGAATGATTCTATATCCCTTAAAAGGTCTATTTTAAACTGAACGGTGTGTTCAACTGCGTTCAGTTCTTGCTCAGTTAATTCGCTACTCTCTTGAATTACTTCAAGTTTCTTATTAACTAAGCGTTCAGTTTTTTTATAAATACCTTTAGTTACTGAGCTTACCGTTCCATTTGATACGCCGTACTTTTTAGCTAACTCCCTTTGGCTATATGAACCTGTATGGTAATCAGCAAGCAAGGCATCTTTATCATATTTTGCCACTAAGCCTCTCCCACAGGAATTAGCCGCTAAGTCACAGACTTAGTTTGTTTGTTTACGCTCAATCAATCTGTCTAACTTGTCGTCAATACGATTAATCACGTCTGTTATGTTGCTCATGCTTACCGCTGTTCTTGCTTCGACATTTGAGATTTGTTGTGTTGCCGCATCAATTTTGACGGATAGCTCAGCAATGCGCGTTTCAGTATTCATGGCCCATATGACCATTGAGCCTGCGATCATCAATGTCGTGAACAAGTGCCCTGCGTTGAGCTTCTTGTCTAAATGCCAGTGACTTTCTTTTTCGTCGTTATCCATCAGTCCTCCGGCGATAAGCTAATAAATCCTCACTTAACCCGCCGCTATCAAGTAGCTATTAGTGGGAGTGAGGGGCATAAAAAACCCCGCGCATCTTTCGATGTGCAGGGCAATGTTGTTTGTTGTCGAGCTTTGCTCAAGTATGGGTATAATTTATCACATCAAACTTGAATCCCTTATCAGATCCATGTCCACACGATTTGCCGTTAGCGTATATGGTGCAACACAGTCTTTAATAACGAGGTATTTAATCATCTTTATTACTTGCTCTGCCCTACGCTTTGTAATCTCAAACCTTTCTGATATATCCTTAATTCGCGATTGATATACACGCTTTCTAGCCTTATAGATGCTTTCATCTTCTGATCTTGTATCTACACTGTCCCACATGATGCGCGTTGCTACTATTTTGTCGATTCTCCATGTTGATATTAGCCGGAAGCACTCATCTAGCTGACTATCACTTATATCATCGTCATCACTGCCGTCAGTTACGCTTAGGTCAAGTCGTGGCATTCCTTGATACTTTCCCCTGACAAATCTCATAAGCAAGTCATCAGCCTGCTTTGATAAATTTGAATAATTCGGATCTAATGCCTGTTGGCTTCGCTCTTTCTTCGTCAAGGTATGCATGTATATCTCCATCGATTAATTCAAGTCTGGGTAATGGCTTGCTGCTGTAAGTACCGATAACATCGTAAGACCTATCTATATTTCCAGCTCTGCTGTCGTTATCAGGTATGGCGATGAAGCCGCCATTATCGTGATAAGAATACACAAGGATAATGTTATATTTCAGTCCGACACGCCCAAAGGTGACAAGCACTTTCTGATAGATTGATTCAGTATCAATTGACCATTCGGCATTAACCGCACTCACTTCCAGCTCCATTTAATATTCACCTTATCAAAACCAATAACTTATTATTTCGCCAAGTAATACCCCAAATGCGAACCCAACAACTATAACGATCCAAGTCTCCATCACTCGCCACCTTTTAACGTGTCGTCAATTAGTTTTGAATACCCGATAATGTCATGCCAAGAATCTTTATATTCTGGATCGCCATTCAATATCCGCCCTATCTTGTGAGCTATCATTTCGAGCGCTTCTTTTTTATCGTCACTGATACTTTCCCAGTTGGGACTGTCAGCCATAGCGCGCTTCATGTTCTGTGTGATACGCGCATGCTCAGGGTATGCGCCGTATCTATTGCCGCGCTCTTGTAGTGTTTCCGTGATATCGTCTGCCTTACCTATATTCGGTACATCGTTATTCTCGACATCAACTTGGCTACTTGCCGTGTGAGCGAAAAGAACGCCGCCATAATTATTTATTACGTCATCAATGTCGCCATGATTGATTAACGTGTTGCCGGCGCTTTTGTAGTTATGTAACCGCCATTTAGATATGCCGCTGTAAATAAAATCTAGCCCCCATTGAAGCCTTCCGGCAGTACCTGTCAACTTACACCCGTTATTGCATACCACATCAACTATCACATCATCAGCTACAGGCTGTGAGCCGTTATTCTTTTTAAATTCCCATGTCATTTTAAATCTCCTTCTCAGTGAATTTATTACGTGCAAACATCACCTCAATAAACGTTAAGCCTTCGCCATATTTACTGAGAAATAGCTTTTTCTTAAGCTCGTACACTGCTGTTTTCATGCCTTTAACATCTTCGATAACCCGCTTTTCATCCTGGTAATAACTAAAGTCAGCGATGTATGTTGTGGCGCGGTGTTTTTTGCCATTTCTTGAGAAAGAATCAAGCAACTGGAATGCTGGCTGTAATTCAAGATCACTTATCACCTTAATTTGCTGAAGCACCGATAAATAACAATAACGGGAATACTCCGCTTTACTATCGAACGTGAATTTTGATCCGTTAAACTGAATACTTACTTTTTTGTTTCCATACTTATATTTGATCATTTCTTACCCTTATTCATCAGTAATTCATCTCACTCAAAAATATAGACTTGGCAACTTCGCACAAAGCAATGCACTGACTCATTGTCATACCGGCCTGAATAAAGCTAACCGAGTAATCTCCATCGGTATCATCCACGGCCAGAACAATAAGCTTCTTTCCTTTCTCAAAGGCGCCATCCTTTCTTATGCATGACAAAGCGTCTCTTAATGCGTCCTCGGGTGACATCATTACTCCGTTGCTCGCCTTCTTGCTCATTGAAATTACTTTTTCACTCATCTATTGCCGCCTTTGCTTCTACTGCTGAATCGTATTTATCAAGTGTTGTAGGCTTAATTTCATAATTTCATTCTTTGTAGTTTTGATATATCAACGTAAATATTGCGCTTTAGTTCTTCGCGTTCCGATCTCATTTCTCTAAGTAGATCACGTTTCTTAAGCAGATGTTCATCTATGATTTTGTTTGTCTCGGCTCTTAATTTACGTCTAGCATTACTCCGCTTTCTAGGTGTAGATAACTTCCTGACCAGCTTATCTATTGATTCTTCGCTGTATAACTGTAGTTCATTAATCATTTTTACCTCCTCCTTAATCCAACAACCGTTTTTAAGTGATTACGTGTTGCCTTTTTTACTTCTTCTGACTTATCAGTCATAAAGTCTTTCAGTGCTTCGGGATTTCCTAATAACTGAACTGCTTTAGCATTAATGCAGCCTTGGTTGCTTTTCCACTGGTCAATCATCGGTGATCCATCAACATGCAAAGAAGCAAAGCAACGAACATGGCTGGATGAAGATTTGTAAAAATAATCAGAAATACACATAGCGCAATGACCATCATTTAACCCCCATTAACCCAGATTTAAGCCAGATATCTTGTGTGCGCTCTACGCCTTCGTAATGGGATAGTTTTAGCTCGTTAGCTGAATATGCAGTCTTAAGCCTTCCGTCTACAGCATCATGGCAATTTGAGCAGGCATAAGCGCCGTGTATGTCGTTTTTCTTCATTCCCATACCTCCACCGCCTAAATGAGCAAGTACAGTTGTCGAGTTATCGCCATTGCATACTTGATAGATTCTTATCTGGCAGGATTGGCCTCTTGCTGAATCACGTAGTTTTGATTTAGCCATTACATTTCCCTTGATGGTGGCGGTAGCTGAATACCCATGCCACCTGCCTCGATGTATGTTTGCTCGATTAGCTGTGAGTAATCAGCACGCTTTAGGCTTTCGCTTGATTTTTCTATCTCTACACCAAGCACCACCTCAGTTCCAAAAACTATTTTTAGCATCACCCGTTTCATTTGAACTTTTGTGTAACCAATCTCAGAGCCAAATAAGCCGCAGAGAATGTGAAACCATGAGCGCTGTTCGCTGGTCTTACTTTCTTTGTCATCATCTATCGTTATGCGTTTTGGCTTGCTAAGGTCTAGCGTTTTTAGCGTGTTATATAAACCACGCTTAACCGTCTCTAGGTTATGGTTATCAGTGAGGATAAAAACCCTCATATCGCCTCACCATTCTCATTCAGAAACTTATTCCAGCACTTATCAAACTCAACACCTAAAACATCACTAGGCTCTGTCTCTGTCGCATAATCGAAAAACACATGCTTTGATATCTCAAGGGCATTTTTTAGCCCTTCATCGTGTTTTAGGTTTAATTCTTCTGCCACGTAATGAAGGAATGATTCCCATGATTGATATTCGTTAAACTCGGCTTTGTAGTCTTGGCGTGTTTGTTGTGTCGTTGATGCAATCATTGCTTTGTATTGGCATTGTTGCTGTGCTTGTTTGATTTTTGCTTCATCATCGGCATGTGCTACAGATGAAAATGCTAGAAGTAATATGATTAATTTATTCATGCTGTAACCCCATATCCGTTGAAATAATCCATAAACCTTTGTGATTCAATATCAAGCTGAATTAACGGGCTACACTTTGGATGTGATTGACCGCTTATTTTTGTTTCACCACAATGCAGGCATTTCTTAGCTATTACTGAGCCGCTTGATTCGTATCTTCCACCTGCACTTTTGCTTGATGTTGTGTTCGTTCTTTGGCCCATATTGTTACTCATAAACACGCCCACACTTATAGCAAGGCAAGTTCATGCCGATACTGTGAGGACACGTACAAACGCA
>Ga0123337_10004615_pt1 | contig 13937 bp, 15 predicted proteins | sample frozenSSSSmetaG_FD_89792 | JGI IMG/M metagenome (GOLD analysis project Ga0123337, IMG submission 89792) | Glacier valley bacterial and archeal communities from Borup Fiord, Nunavut, Canada, to study Microbial Dark Matter (Phase II) -... | ecosystem: Environmental > Aquatic > Freshwater > Ice >... | reverse complement strand
TGATGGCATTGACCAGATCGGCAAAACTGCCCGCGGCACTGCTGACCCGGACGAACCCGGCCGCTTGCGCATCACGCGCGGTGCGATCGCCCACCGCCAGTACCGGCAGATGCGCATAGTCGCCCACCACGCCGCGCTCGACCAGGCTGCGCACGGCATTGGCGCTGGTCAGCACCACAGCCGCAAAGCCGTCGGCCGGGGGCAGGCTTACCTCAATGGCAACGCGCTCCATCAGCGGCGCGGCCACGGCATCGATGCCCAGCGCCTGCAACCGGGCCAGGCTCGATTGCGCATCGGGCTCGGGTCGGGTCACCAGCATCCGGGTCATGTGACTGCGGCCCATCTGGCCAGAAATTCCGTGCCGGCTTGGGCCAGCAGGTCTTCGCCGATCTGGCGACCCAGGGCGAAGGGATCATTGCCGTTGGCCACGCTGTCAAACGCCGTCTGCCCGTCAAGGCTGAGGATCTCCCCCTTGAGGGTCAGCATATCGCCGTCAAGCCGCGTCAATGCCCCCACCGGCGTCCGGCAGGAGCCATCGAGCACTGCCAGCATGGCACGCTCGGCGCTGATCGCCCGGTTGGTCGGGCCATGATCGATGGCGGCCACCAGAGCGGCCATGCGCGCATCATCGCTGCGCACCGCCAGCCCGATGGCACCCTGCGCCGGCGCCGGCATGAAGATCTCCGGATCCATCTGCCCGGTCGCCCGATGCCCTTCGCCCAGCCGGTTGAGCCCCGCCATGGCCAGCAGCGTGGCATCGGCCACGCCGTCGATCAGCTTTTGCAACCGCGTGCCGACATTGCCACGAAACGGCACGATCTGCAGGTCCGGGCGTTGCCGCAGCACCTGCGCCGCCCGCCGGATCGAAGAGGTGCCGAACTTGGCGCGCTCGGCCAGATGATCAAGGCTTGCCGCCTTGACCGACAGGAAGGCGTCGCGCACATCCTCGCGCTCCAAAAACGCCACCAGCGCCAGCCCATCGGGCAGTCGCGTGGCCACGTCCTTGCTTGAATGCACGCCGATATCGACGCGGCCACTCAGCATGGCGTCGTCGATTTCCTTGGTGAACAGGCCCTTGCCGCCAATTTCGCTCAGGCTGGCATTGCTGGCCTGGCTGCGATCACCGCCGGTCGACAGCACCTCGATGGTGATCTCGTCCTCGCTCACCCCATGCGCATGCGCCAGCAGGCTGCGCACCAGCCGCGCCTGCATCAGCGCCAGGGGACTGCCGCGGGTTCCGATTCGGGCGAAGACGGGGGGCGATTGCAATGTGATTTGGTCCTATAGTAGGCAGAGAGACCCTTCAGGGAGTAACCAGTTCATCGTGACCGGGCAAGCGCCAGCCATCATTCTTGGTATCGAGACCAGCTGCGACGAAACCGCCGCCGCTATCGTCATGCGGGACCAATTCGGCCATTCCACGATTCGTTCCAATGTGGTGCGCAGCCAGCTCGATGAACATGCGGCATTCGGCGGCGTGGTGCCTGAGCTGGCAGCGCGCGCCCATGTCACCTTTCTCGACCATATCATCGCCCAGGCCTGCCGCGAGGCCGAGATCGCCCTGACCGACATCGACGCCATTGCCGCCACCGCGGGTCCCGGCCTGATCGGCGGCGTGCTGGTGGGCCTGACTACGGCCAAGGCGCTGGCCGCCGCGCTCGACAAGCCGCTGCTGGCCATCAACCACCTCGAAGCCCATGCCCTGACCGCCCGGATGACCGATGGCGTGGCCTTCCCCTATCTGATGCTGCTGGTCTCGGGCGGGCACAGCCAGTTCGTGCTGGTGCGCGGCGTCGGCGATTACCAGCGCTGGGGCACCACCATCGATGATGCCTTGGGCGAGGCCTTCGACAAGGTCGCCAAGCTGCTGAGCCTGGGCCATCCCGGTGGGCCGGCAGTGGAGGCCATTGCCAAAAACGGCGATCCGAAGCGCTTCAGGTTTCCCCGGCCCTTGCTGCGCGAGGCACGGCTCGATTTTTCCTTTTCCGGCCTCAAGACCGCCGTGCGGCTGCAGGCCGAGGCCCTGCCCCCCCTCAGCGACCAGGACGTTGCCGACATTGCCGCGAGCTTTCAGGCCGCCGTTGCCGAAGTCGTGTCGGTGCGCGCGGGACAGGCGCTGGTGCGCTTTCGGGCTGAGCTGCCCGAAGCCAGCCCGCAACTGGTGGTGGCCGGCGGCGTCGCTGCCAACCGCGCCATCGCAGCCGCCCTGGCCGAGGTGTGCGACAAGGCTGGCGCTACATTGATCGTGCCGCCCATTGCGCTGTGCACCGACAATGGCGCCATGGTCGCCTGGGCCGGCGCCGAACGCTTCGCCCTGGGCGTTGCCGATTCGCTGGCGTTTACCGCCCGTCCGCGCTGGCCGCTTGACCTGCCCGACATGAAGGTACCCGTCCATGTCCCATGAGACTGTCTCTGTCATCGGCGGCGGCGCCTGGGGCACCGCTCTGGCCCAGGCTGCGGCCATGGCCGGGCGCGAGGTGTCCCTCATTGTCCGCGACCCTGCCCAGCTGGACGAGATCAATGGCCACCACACCAACCAGGCCTATCTGGGCAACCAGATCCTGCATGAGCGCATCCGCGCCAGCCTGATCGCCGGACCGGCCGATATCGTCGTCCTGGCGGTGCCGGCGCAGTCGAGCCGCACCGCGCTGGCCGCCCTCGACCCGGCTCTGCTGGCGCACCGGCCTGTCGTGCTGGCTGCCAAGGGGCTCGAAACCGGTACCCTCGAGCGCCAGAGCGAAATCCTCGCCGACATGGCGCCACACGCCGTGCCCTATGTGCTTTCCGGACCCAGCTTTGCCAGCGACGTCGCTGCCGGCCGGCCCACCGCCGTGACCCTGGCAGGCGACGATGCCGACCATACTTCCCTGCTGGCGGCGGCTCTCGCCGGCCCGAGCTTTCGTCCCTATGCCAGCGACGACCGTATCGGCGTCGAAATCGCCGGGGCGCTCAAGAATGTCTATGCCCTGGCCTGCGGCGCCATCGAGGGCGCCGATCTGGGCGCCTCGGCCCGCTCGGCTTTGATCGCGCGCGCCTTTGCCGAAATGGCCCGCATGGTTTCCGCCATGGGCGGCTCTGCCTCGACCCTGACCGGCCTTGCCGGTCTCGGCGACCTGACGCTGACCTGCACCTCGGTGCAGTCGCGTAATTACCAGTTCGGCATGGCGCTGGGCCGCGGCCAGACCGTCAGCCAGATCATGGCCGCTGGCGCCAAGCTGGCCGAAGGCGTCGCCACCACCCCGGTCGCCGATGCCCTGGCCAAGAGCCTTGATGTCGACGCCCCCCTGATTGTTGCCGTGCATGCCGTGCTCAGCGGCCAGGCCACTATTGCCACCGTCGTTGCCGGCCTGATGGCCCGCCCGCTCAAACGTGAGGACTGACTTATGCTCTACGCCATGATCGCCAAGGACAAGCCGGGAATGGGCGACAAGCGCACTGCGACGCGCCCCGTCCACCTCGAGCACCTCCATGCCCTGGGCGATAGGCTTGTCCTGGCCGGCGCGCTGCTCGACGGCGACGACAAGCCCGAGGGCTCGCTGATGGTGGTGGAGGCCGAAAGCCTTGAGGCGGCTACCGCCATGTTCATGGCCGATCCCTTCATCAAGGAAGGCATTTTCGGCAGCACCGAAATCAAGCCCTGGCGTGTGGCCATCAACAACATGGCCAAGAAGGACTGACGCCAATGGCCTATTGGCTGATGAAATCGGAGCCGGACGTCTTCTCCTTTGACGACATGCAGGCCAAGACCAAGCGCGGCGAGACCGAAGCCTGGCATGGCGTGCGCAACTATGCCGCGCGCAACAATATGCGGGCCATGGCTTTGGGCGACCAGGCCTTCTTCTACCATTCCAATATCGGCAAGGAGATTGTCGGCATCATCGAGATAGTCGGCCTGGCCCATCCCGATGATACGGCCGAGCTCAATGCCAAGGGTGAGGTGGTGTGGGAATGCGTCGACGTCGCCGCGGTCAAACCCATGCCCAAGCCGGTCACCTTGGCCACCGTCAAGGCCACGCCGGCACTGTCCGAGCTCGAACTGGTCAAGCTGTCTCGCCTCTCGGTCTCCAAGGTCAGCCCCGAGGAATGGGCGCTGATCTGCCAGATGGGCGGGCTCTGAACCCCGGCTACCCAAGGCCGATGGCAAGCGCTAGTCTGTGCCTGCATCCAATCTCGGGGGGAGAAGAACATGCTGCACTTTGCCGTCAACTGGCTGGCCGTCGTCCTGGCCACCGTCGTCGCCTGGGCCTTTGGCGCCGCCTGGTATATGGCACTGGCCAAGCCCTGGCTGGCCTCCATCGGCAAGACGGCCGACCAGATCGATCGCAGCGACTACACGCCCTATCTGTGGTCGGTGCTGTGCATCTTCATCATGGCCTATTTCCTGGCCGTGCTGACGCCGGCCCTGACCGGGGCGACCACGGTCGCCAATGGCATGCTGGTCGGCGCACAGATGTGGCTGGGATTCATCATCACCGCCATGGTGCTCAACCACCGCTACCAAGGCGCGCCCTGGTCGCGCACGCTGATCGACGGCGGCTACCTGCTCGGCGTGCTGTTGCTCGCGGGTGTGGTGGTTGGCCTTTTTGGCTGACAGCTGCTGGCCTGGACTGAGGCGCCGCTGCGCCTCAGTTATCCACCACGATGGGCGGGATATGCTGCGGCTCGCTGGGCGGCGCATATTTGTTGAGCAGGCTGACCTGGCTGATCGAAAACAGGATTGTCAGCGGCATCACGCCAAAGGTCTTGAACGAGACCCAAAGGTCCGTCGCCGCCTTGGGATCGGCGGGGTGATAGAAGGCCGCGCCGCGCCACACCAGCTCGTTGATCACCGCCAGCAGAACGAAGAACAGGCCCCAGTTCAGCGTCAGCTTGCTCCAGCCTTCCGGCCGCAGCTTGTAGACGTCACCGAACACATATTTGAGCAGCGAGTGCCCGAACACCAGCCCGCCCAGCAGCACCGCGGCGAACAGGCCATTGGTGATGGTCGGCTTGATCTTGATGAAGGTATCGTCCTGCAGCCATAGCGTCAGCCCGCCGAACACCAGCACGACAACGCCGGTGACCAGCGGCATGACGGCAATCTTTTTCAGGATCAGCCAGCTGGCCAGCAGCGAGATCACCATGGCGCCCATGAACCAGGCGGTGGCGGCAAAGATGTCGGCCCGTGCATTGACGATGAAGAAGATCACCAGCGGCCCCAGCTCCAGCGCCATCTTGATCAGTTGCGGACGCAACTCGTCCCACTTGATCTCGGGTTCGGCTTGCGGCGTGGCTTTTTCAGACATGGTGTTTCTCGTTTCGCATGGCGGCAATGTGAGCGCTGCGGCCTGAGCATGCAAGGCCTCGTTAGGGGCCAAGCATGGTCAGATTAGGGCTGTTCGCGCCCGGCAATGGCCTGGGCGAAGTCGGCGGCAGTAAAGGCCTGCAGATCGCCCACCCCTTCGCCCACGCCGATGAAATGCACCGGCAGGCCGAACTTGCGGGCGATGGCCACCAGAATGCCGCCCCTTGCGGTGCCATCGAGCTTGGTCATGACCAGCCCGGTGACGCCGGCCCGCTGGCCGAAGATCTCCACCTGCTTGAGCGCGTTCTGCCCGGTGGTGGCATCCAGCGTCAGCACGGTGGCATGGGGCGCGCTCGGATCGACCTTCTTGATCACGCGAATGATCTTTTCGAGCTCGTTCATCAGCTCGTCGCGGTTCTGCAACCGCCCGGCCGTGTCGATGATCAGCACGTCACGGCCTTCAGCCCGCGCCTGTGTCACCGCGTCAAAGGCCAGGCCCGACGCATCCGACCCGGCGGGGCGGGACACGACGGCAGCGCCGGTCCGCTGGCCCCAGACCTGCAATTGCTCGATGGCCGCGGCGCGGAACGTGTCACCCGCCGCCAGCATCACCGAGCGGCCCTCGCCGGCAAATTTCTGCGCCAGCTTGCCGATCGTGGTGGTCTTGCCCGAGCCATTGACCCCGATCATCAGGATGATGAACGGCTTTTGCATCGTGTCGATCACCAGCGGCCGTGCCACCGGGCCGAGTACCTTTTCCACTTCGGCCGCCAGCACGGCCCGCACATCTTCGCCAGAGACATCGCGGTCGAAGCGGTCACGGCGCAGGATATCGGTAATGCTGGTGGCGGTTTCGATCCCCAGATCGGCCTGGATCAGCACGTCCTCGAGCTCATCGAGCGTCGCATTGTCCAGCTTGCGCTTGGTGAAGACCGCCGTGATCGATCCGCTCAGCTGATTGGAGGAGCGCTTGAGCCCGGAAGCCAGGCGCGCCAGCCAGCCTTCCGGCTCGACAGGAACATTCGTTGCCGCCACGGCGGGCACCACGGCATGGGCGCGCGCCTCCACGGCCTCGACATAGTCCGGCGTGGTTTCCGGCGGGCCGGGCAAGGGCACATGGTCTTCTGCGGCGGCCGGCGCCGGGGCCGGGGACTCGGGCGCTGCTTCCGGGAGTTCCGCTGGCAGGACGACATCGGGGGTCAGCGCCACCGGCTCGGCCTCGGGCAGCGCCTCCGAAGGAGCCGGCCGCGGATCGGCTGCGGGCATAGGCGCAGGCTGGAACACCTCACCCGTGATCAGGCGCTTGAAAAAACCCGGCTTCTTGTCGGTCATCGGCGGACTTTCTGAATATTAGGCAGCTTCGCGCACCGCTTCGCCCACAAGGCCGGCATCTCGGCTCGCCATGATCCGAACGGCCAGCAGGTCGCCCGGTTGCGCAGCCGGCACCCGGACGGGCAGGTATTGCTCGGTCCGACCCACGCCATTGCGTTCCATCAGCACGGTTTCGACTCTGCCGACGCGGCTGGCGCACAGGGCCTTGAACTCGGCCTCGCCCGCTGCCCGCAGCAGCTTCGCCCGCTCCCTGGCGATGGATTGGCTGACCTGCGGCATGCGCGCGGCTGGCGTCCCCTCTCGCGGCGAATAGGGAAAGACGTGCAGATGCGTCAGCCTGGCCTCGCTGACAATGGCCAGCGTATTGGCAAACATCGCGTCATCCTCGGTGGGGAAGCCGGCAATGATATCGGCCCCGAACACCATGTCGGGGCGCAGCGCACGCAGCTTGGCCATGATCGCCAGCGCATCGTCGCGGCTGTGCCGGCGCTTCATGCGCTTGAGCACCATGTCGTCGCCCGATTGCAGCGACAGGTGCATATGCGGCATCAGCCGGCGCTCGCTGGCGACCGTGTCATAGAGCGCCGCGTCGGCCTCGATACTGTCGATCGAGGAAATCCGCAGCCGCGGCAGGTCGGGCACATGCCGCAGGATCGCCTGGACCAGCTTGCCCAGACTGGGCGTGCCCGGCAGATCGGGGCCATAGGACGTTATATCCACCCCGGTCAGCACCACTTCGCCATAGCCATTGGCCACCAGCTTCTTGACCTGTTCGACCACCACGCCCATCGGTACCGAGCGCGACGGACCGCGGCCGAACGGGATGATGCAGAAGGTGCAGCGGTGGTCGCAGCCATTCTGCACCTGTACGAAGGCGCGGGCGCGGCCATCCATGCCCTCGATCAGATGGCCCGCGGTTTCCCGCACGCTCATGATATCGTTGACCTGGACCTTGTCATTGAGCGGCGCGCCGAACACCAGGGGGGCGTAGCTTGCCGCCTGCATCTTGTCATTGTTGCCGATCACCAGATCGACCTCTTCCATGTCGCCAAAGCTGCGCGCCTGCGTTTGCGCGGCGCAACCGGTGACGATGATGCGCGCCGCCGGATGGTCCCGCCGGGCCTTGCGTACGGCCCGCCTGGCCTGACGCACGGCCTCCTCCGTAACAGCGCAGGTATTGATGAGGACGGCATTGTCGAGCCCGGCCTTTTCGGCCTCCGCCTTCATCACCGCGGCTTCATAGGCATTGAGGCGACAGCCAAAGGTCAGCGTTTCCACGGCCATCAGGCCGCAACCTCCGCGCGCGCCCAGACGCCAGTGGCGGGATCGAGCGTGCCGGCCCATTCCCGTTCCGCCGGGCCGGTCAGCACCACATGGTCGTCGTCGCGCCATTCGACCCGCAGATCGCCACCGGGCAGGGTGACGGTCGCGGCCCGGGCACTGCGCCTGATGCGCGCGCCATTGACCACCGCCGCGCAGGCCGCCGTACCGCAGGCTTCGGTGAGGCCGGCGCCGCGTTCCCAGGTGCGCAGGATGATCCGATCGGGCGCCAGCACCTGCGCGATCGAGATATTGGCGCGTTCGGGGAAGATCGGATGGTTTTCCAGCATGGGCCCGAACCGGTCCAGCGCATAGTGCCACACATCATCATGGACCCAGAAGGTGGCCTGCGGATTGCCCATCGAGGCCACCGAAGGCGAGTGCAGCACGGGCGCATCGATCGGCCCGATCTGCAGCTCGATCTTGCGCGTATCGGCGAATTCCTCGGCCAGGGGAATGTCGTACCAGGCAAATTTGGGCGTACCCATGTCGACGGTGATCAGCCCGTCGGGCTGCTCTTCGCCAAACAGGATGCCGGCAACGGTTTCAAAGGTGAAAGCCTGTCGGCCCTGTTCGGCGGTCAGCGCCTGCACCACGCAGCGCATGCCATTGCCGCAGGCCTGGGCCCGCGATCCGTCCGAATTGATGATGTCGATATAGGCCGCGGTGCCCGGCATACGGGAATCATGGATAGCCATGATCTGGTCGAACTTGGTGCCCGGCATGGCATTGATGGCAATGGCCGCGGCGGGCGTGACGCGGTCGGCGCGGCCGCGCATGTCGACCACGATGATCTGGTTGCCCAGCCCGTTCATCTTGAGAAACGGCACACCGCTCACTGTTGCCTCGCCCAGCATTGGAAGGAATGTCCCTATATGGCTGATGCAGTCCAAAAATGCCAGTGGGCGGCGCGGCCCGCGCCACGCTCCCCGACGCTCGGGCCGGACGGCACCTGCCAGACGCTGGAAATGTTCATATTTTGTAAGGGTTTCGCTCGTGAAGGCCGTTTCATCCCGCTTTAACCAGGGGAACAGGCAATTTCCCGGGCGGCGGCCCTTTGCCCTATGGTTGGGGCTCTAAGGGAGATGAGGTTTGGATACGACGGCGGCGGATAGCGCAGACAAGGTAGCGGGCGTGGCACGCGCGGCGACGCGGCCTGCCGTGGTCCCCATGACGTCGGTGCCGCGCGCCGCCTGGGATCGGCTGGGCGATGCCGCGGTCCAGGCCAACGGCTTTTATGCTGCCGACTACGCGCTGGCGGCCGCCACGCTCAGCCACAGGCCCGGCCTGCTGCTGGCCCATGCCGACAATGCCGATCGCGACTTGATCGGCCTGCTGCCCGTGGTCTCGGCCTGGCATGCGCTGCACCTGCCGGTGCCGGCGCTGGTCGCCCGTCAGGCCTATAGTCCGCTCAGCGTGCCCCTGCTGCACCGGGACGCGGCGGTCACCGCCGCCGGCGCCCTGATCGATGCAGCAGCGGCGGCTGGCGCCCGCGTGCTCTCACTGCCGGCAATGACCCTTGACGGTCCCGCCTTTGCGGCGCTGCAGGCGGCCATGTCGCGGCGCGGCCTGCGCCCTGTCATTCACAACCGGCACGAGCGCGCCGCGCTCGACGCCACGCAGGAGTCCGAGCCCTATCTGCGGGCCGGCCTGGGAGGCAAACGGCTCAAGGAATTGCGGCGCCTGCGCAACCGGCTAGCCGATGACGGTGCGGTGGCCTTTGCCATTGCCAGCACGCCGGCCGACGTGGCAGCAGCGCTGGAACGCTTTCTCGCCCTCGAAGCCATGGGCTGGAAGGGCGCCGGTGGCACCGGCCTGGGCCAGAATGTAGGCGACGCCGCCTTCATCCGCGCTGCCGCCGCCGGGCTCAGCGTCGATGGGCGCATCCAGATCGCCGAACTGACCCTGGATGCCGCCGTGATTGCCTCCGGCCTGGTAATCCACCAGGGCGCCCAGGCGCTGTTCTTCAAGATTGCCTATGACGAGACCCAGGCGCGCTATTCGCCGGGCGTGCAACTGACGCTTGAACTGACCCACCATTTTGCCGCCGACCCGGCCATTGCCCTGGTCGATTCCACCGCCGATGCGGGCCATCCGATGATCGACCATGTGTGGCGGGAACGGCTGCCGATTGGCGATCTGCTGATCCCCACCATGCCCAATGATCCGATCGCCGGCGCCATCATCGCGCTGATGGCCGCTCGCCGCGGCGCCCGCAGCCTCGCCAAGCGGCTGCTGCATGCCCTGGCCAACCCCAAGGAGAAACGTCCGTGACCGCATTGCTGACCGCCGAACCGGCCGCCTTTGAAACCCTGTTCCCCGACCGGCCCTTCCGCATCAATCATGGCCTGGTGGGCGACGCGCGCCTGACGCTGCCGGCCATCCTCGACCTGGTCAAGGCCTTGCCGCGTGACCGCATCGAGTACAATTCAGGCAAGGCGGCGGTGAGCCAGGACCCCTCCTCGACGCCGCTGGTCGATCTCGACCCCGAAGACGTCATCACCCAGATCGAGACCGCCGGCGCCTGGATGGTGCTCAAGCGCGTCGAGCATCACCCCACCTACAAGGCCCTGCTTGACGAAGTGCTGGAGTCGGTGGCCAAGGCCCGCGGCTTTGCCGGCGTCAGGGATGCCAGGTTCACCGATATCCAGGGCTTCATGTTTGTCTCCTCGCCCAACTCGACGACGCCGTTCCATCTCGACAGCGAGGACAATTTCTTCGTGCAGGTCCATGGCGACAAGCAGTTTGCCATCTACGACAATACCGATCGCAGCATTGCCAGCGAGGACCAGATCGAGCACGCGATCACCAAGCACCGCAACCTCAAGTTCGACGACGCCTATGCCGGCCGCGGCACGGTCAACGAACTCAAGCCGGGCGAGGGAGTCTTCGTGCCCTATATCTGGCCGCACTGGGTCAAGACCAAGGACACCTATTCGATCTCGCTGGCCATCACCTGGAAGACGCCCGAAGTGAAGCGCCGCAACCATCTCTATGTCGCCAATTCCATGCTGCGCGACCGCGGCTTTCCCCAGCGGGCGCCCGGCGTCAGCCCAGCCCGGGACGGAATCAAGGTCGCCGCCATGCAGACCCTGGCCCTGCTGGCCGCGCCGCTGCGCCAGAGCGAGGGCGTGCGCAAGCTGCTGCGCTCGCTGGTCCTGGGCAAGGACGCCAACTATTACTACCGCGACAAGGCCAAGCCCAAGCCGGGCATGTAAAGCCGGCGCGGCATTGTCCGAGACAGCAGGCGGCCGGGCAACCGGCCGCCTTTTTTGTCAGGATTTGCGAGTGAGGCCGAACAGCAGCTGGCGCAGCCGCTTGGCCGCATTCCACAGCCAGGGCGTCTGCTTGATCTGGCGCTTGAGACCATCGCGCAGGCCCGATGCTGCCGCCGCCAGCTGGCCACGGCGGGTCAGCGCGATGACACTGTGAAACACCGGTTCGCGTTCGGCCCATTCGCTCTTATAGGCAAAATCACCCAGCCCCATATCCATGGTCAGGATCCCCGCCTGGGTGAGGTCGTCCATCACCGTGCCGATCAGGATGGCCATCAGGCTATATTGCGAGGCCGGGCCCGAACTGGTCGAGTTGATATATTGCGAATAATGATTGCCCGACATGGCCCCCCAGCAGGTGGCCACGATCTCCTCGCCGGCATAAAGCACATGCAGGCACAGTGCCGGCCGGGCCTGGCCAAAGCTTGCCGGGGCCAATTGCCGGAACAGGCGCACAAATCCATCCTCGGCAAAGATATTGCGCACGCCCATCTCGACGAACCGCGCCGCGCGCTGCTCGAGAAACACCTGATGCGCCGCTTCCAGCGTCGGCAGATCGTTGACCCGCACGGTCCGCAGCGGTCCGAAGCTTTCCGCCAGCCGCCGCATGCCGCGGGTGATATTGTTGCGCCGCTTGGTGCTCAGCCTGTGCTCGATATAGGGCACCGGCGTCGGACCGATGGTCGCCACATAGGTGTTGGAGGCGCCCGGCGCCTTGTCCAGCGCCAGCACCGGATTGTCCATGCCCTGCCAGCGTGCGGGCTGGTTGTAGAGCGTCACGAGGTCTGCGCCCCCGGCGGCCTGGCAGATGCGCCGCAACAGTGCTTGCAGCGTCGCCGCGTCGGGATTGAACCGGGGCAGCGCCATCAGCCAGTCACCATTGGAGGATGCGGTGCCCAGCATGGTGGCGACGCGCAGGCCGAAATGGCGGCGTATGGCCAAGGGCAGCAGCGCGACGGTTTCGCCCGCGTCGCGGATGACCGCAATCACCAGGCCATCATGACTTTCCAGCCCGGCCGCGATCAGTGCCTTGACCCAGTCAAAACGCTGATAGGGCGTCAGCACGACAACCGCCTCAAGCGCGCGCCATTCGACCTCGGCCGCTGCCATGTCGTGGAAAATCGCGACGTCAAACGCCTTGTGGGCCGGTAATGCCCCCTGTCCGGCTTTGCGCCCTGTCAGCAACGTCATCAGTCGGCTTGGTCCATGCTTCGGATCGGACCGCCAAGCTAACGGCTAAATGGGCAGGATTTGATTAATGGGCAAAGCGAGGCTGACGGACCCACCCTATTTCTGGCCATCCAGCTTTTCGGCCAGCCAAGTCTTGATCAGCGACTGATAGGGCACGTCGCGCTTGTTGGCAGCAATCTTGACCCGTTCCAGCAGGGCATTGGGCAACCGGATCGATATGGCGGTGCTGGAGGGCTTGAGATTGGGCAGGCGCACCTTCTGCGCCTTGCTCCAGTCGAGATAATCGGTGGAGTCAACCCGCTCCCAGAAGGCGCGCTCCTCGGCCTCGCTGGAAAACTCGGGAATGGGCTTAGGCAGTGTCATAATGGCTCCGTTCTCGGCGGCTCATGTCCCTGGCTGAAATGACGCGGACCAACGTGTCACCCTCACGCAAGGTGAAGACGATCAACAGCCGTCTCGCATCATCGGTCTGACCCAGCGCGTGAAACCGGCTCTCCGATCCGCTATGTCTCTCGTCACCCAGCAGCAAAAGCGGATCGTTGAAGAACACCTGCTCCGCTTCTGACTGCGAGACGCCGTGCTTGTCTTCACTCTTTCGGCCATTGCCAGAGTCCCACTGAAAACCCGCGATCCGGCTGAGGTCGAGCATGCCTGTATATTGCTACAATATACACAGCATTGCAAGACGCACGCTCTGCCGCCTTTTCTTGACTCCCGCCCGGCTTTCCCCTAAAGCCAGCCTATTCATCAGGCCTTTGCTCCTGACCAGCCGACCGGGACCCCTTGCGGGTATCGACGATCCCGGAGGCCACCATCCACCAGCGCGTTGCGCCCGTGGGTGTGCTTGGCGTTTGGACTGATGGATCCCATATCTCTCTCGGATTGCCCGAAGAGAAGAGGACCAGACATGTTCGAGAGCCTTTCCGACCGGCTTGGCAAAATCTTTGATGGACTACGCGGCCGCGGCGCGCTGAGCGCCGACGACGTCGATCTGGCGCTGCGCGAAATCCGCCGCGCGCTGCTCGAGGCCGACGTGTCGCTCGAAGTGGTCAAGGCCTTTGTCGAACAGGTCCGCGACCGCGCCGTCGGCGCCGAGGTCACCCGTTCGGTGACCCCCGGCCAGCAGGTCATCAAGATCGTCCATGACGAGCTGGTTGCGGTGCTGGGCGAAACCCGCGTCGCCATCGACCTCAATGCCAAGGCCCCGGTGACCTTGCTGATGGTCGGCCTGCAGGGCTCGGGCAAGACCACCACCACCGCCAAGATCGCCAAGCGCCTCAAGGACCGCCAAAAGAAGAAGGTTCTGCTGGCCTCGCTCGATACCCGCCGCCCCGCTGCCATGGAGCAGCTGCGCGTGCTGGGCGAGCAGGTAGGCGTCGATACGCTGCCCATCGTCACCAGCGAGAGCCCGCTCGAGATCGCCCGCCGCGCCGAGCGCGAAGGTCGCCTCGGCGGCTATGACGTGCTGATCCTCGACACCGCCGGCCGCACCCATATCGATGACGAGCTGATGGCCGAGACCGTCAGCATCCGCG
>Ga0123337_10004614_pt1 | contig 13938 bp, 10 predicted proteins | sample frozenSSSSmetaG_FD_89792 | JGI IMG/M metagenome (GOLD analysis project Ga0123337, IMG submission 89792) | Glacier valley bacterial and archeal communities from Borup Fiord, Nunavut, Canada, to study Microbial Dark Matter (Phase II) -... | ecosystem: Environmental > Aquatic > Freshwater > Ice >... | reverse complement strand
ATCCATTGGTTGTCCCAATATCCGCCCTGCTATCACCAACACGGGCGCGACAAATAGCGCAATCTGCATACTTGATCCCACAGCTACCGAAAGGGAAAGATCCATCTTATCTTTCATCGCCACGGTGACTGCTGTGGCGTGTTCAGCCGCGTTACCGACGATGGGAACCAAAATCACCCCTGTAAACAGCGCCGTCAAACCTAGCTGAGATGTGGCTACCTCCAGAGAATCAACCAGCATTTCTGACTCAATTGCCACTAGTAAGGTACATCCTAGCAGCACGCCAATCCACAACGCCATATTGGGTTTAGCATGGGGGATTTCCTCTCCTTCGATCTCCGCTACACCCACATCATATAAATAGGAGTGGGTTTTCATCGAAAATAGCAGCGTTAGACCATAAACTAGGATTAATACTACGGCAACAGCAATAGAAAAATTTTGCAGTGTTTGTTCGTTAATTCCTTGAGAGGTGTAATTCATCGCCGTTGGCATCAAAAGGGCAATCACCGCCAAATTCATCGAAGCAGCATTCACCCGCGCCACAATTGGCTGAAATGTCTGTTCTTTGTAGCGTAGTCCTCCCAAAAGCATGGAAAAACCCATTACCAGTAGTAAGTTGCTAATAATCGATCCCGTGATACTAGCTTTGACTACATCTATTAACCCAGCGTTCAGCGCTATTAGGGCGATGATTAGTTCTGTAGCATTGCCAAAGGTGGCGTTTAACAAGCCTCCCAATGATGGCCCGACTACGACAGCAATTTCTTCGGTGGCTGTACCCATCCAAGCTGCTAAGGGCAAAATTGCTAATCCAGCTGTAATGAAAACTATCAATTCTCCCCACTCCAGAAAGTGGGCTGCTAGAGAAACCGGGATAAACAGTAATAAAACCAGAAGAATAATGTTTTTAGTTGACATTTGTTGTCTTGAGTTGAGGGTATCTTATCTGAGAGTTGTAGGAGTAATTCATGTAGCTTTAGCTTTCCTACGGAACGCTACGCGAACCCGCATGGGTATTGCCCCTACAACTCAGCACTGATTACTCCCATAGCATACTCTCAACCGTCTGTAGACTAATTCAGAAATTTTACTGTTTTCAGTTCACTGCTGCGGATATTATGTAAAATAAGATTGCGGTATAATGATTTTTTGTAATCTTTTGTTGCAAAAGTATGAATTTGAGAAAAAATCCTCCACCAGAAATGGGGTTTAATAAATTAAAAGACAATTAAAATTTTGATTGGCGCTAAAGAAGAGAAAACCCCTAACTGAGGCTTTGTTCAATGGCTAATTATTTTGAGTCTTCAGGGAAAGGGCTGTCTTGCAAAGTTCCTTTAAGTCGGCAGAGCCGCCCAACGGACTTTGCGCTATGCGATAACGCAGATTTCCCCATACAATAAAACCGCTTTGTCGAAAATTTGGTTAGATTCTATAGTTGTTGTTTATACCGGATTTTGTGTGAAACCTATTGTAGAAAGGTTTACACACAATGTTTTCGGTGCAACTGCAAGTTTTTTGTTTTGGATAAAAATACATGACTTCTGCTGCCCAAATGCCAGCTAGCTCTGGCTCAAGGTTAACATTACATTCAGATCCCCATAACACCAAAGAAACCGATGCCCTGAGAAAGGCTAATGGTGTTTATGTGACGGTGCATGGTCATTTTTACCAGCCACCGAGGGAAAACCCTTATCTGGACGCAATTGAACGCCAACCAAGCGCTGCGCCTTTCCATGACTGGAATGAGCGGATTCATTGGGAATGCTATCGCCCAAATGCCTTTGCCAGAGTCTTAAATGACCAAGGCGAAGTGGTAGAGATCGTCAACAATTATGAGTATTTTAGTTTTAATATTGGGGCAACGCTGATGTCGTGGCTAGAACGCTACGATGTGGAGGTTTATCAGCGAATTTTAGAGGCGGATAGGAAGAGTAGCGATCGCTTGCATGGTCACGGGAATGCGATCGCGCAAGTATACAATCACATTATCATGCCTCTGGCGAACGAACGCGACAAATATACGCAAATTCGCTGGGGTATAGAAGATTTCCGCTCCCGCTTTGGACGCGATCCCGAAGGTATGTGGCTAGCGGAAACTGCTGTAGACTACGCCACCCTAGAAGCTCTTGTTGCTGAGGGTATTCGCTTCATTATCCTTGCACCCTCTCAAGCACTACGTTGTCGTCCCCTGCCCACTCAAGATAATCCCCATCCTGAATGGATCGAAGTCGGTGGTAGTCAGATTGATTCTACCCGTCCCTATCGTTGTTATTTGCAGCCTACATTAGGGACTTCATCTTCACCTCTAAGTGCAATCAATGAGGGGAGTAGGGAATCGGGAGTAGGGAGTAGAGATAGTAACCACTCCCCACTGCCCACTACTTCGGCTTCGCTCAGTACAAGTCCCCACTCCCCCCCCTACATTGATATCTTCTTCTACGATGGCCCAATATCGCGGGACATGGGTTTTAGTGATGTCGTTTATAATTCCAGTCACTTTGCCGGACGTATCGGTTCAGCAGTGCGTGGGGATCATCGTCCAGCCCAGTTGATTTCTGTGGCGACAGATGGGGAAACCTTTGGACACCACAAAAAGGGAACTGAAAAAACTTTAGCCTACGCCTTTACTAAAGAGTTTCCCCAACAGGGTTGGAAGGTGACGAACTTCGCCCACTACCTCAGCATAAATTCTCCCGATTGGCAAGTGGAATTGAAGTCAGTCACAGCCTGGAGTTGCGCCCACGGTGTCGGCAGATGGGAAGATGATTGTGGTTGCGGTGGTGAAGGCGGTGTTTGGCATCAGAAATGGCGTCGGCCTTTGCGGAATGCTTTAAATTGGCTGCGGGATCAGCTAACTGAGGTGTATGAAGAACATGGTGGGCAGTTATTTCGTGATCCCTGGCTAGCACGAGATGAATATATCCAAGTAGTGCGCGATCGCTCTGCTGCCAATGTTAACCGTTTTCTCTCCCGTCATCAAACCCACAAACTAACGGCCGCCGAACAAGTAGACGCTTTGCGCTTGTTGGAAATGCAGCGTCACGCTTTGTTGATGTTCACTAGTTGCGGTTGGTTTTTTGAAGAAATTTCCCGTCCAGAGGGGACGCAAATTCTGCGCTATGCCGCCCGTGCTTTGGAATTGGCAGGGGATGTGGCAGGTGTGCAGTTAGAAAAAGGTTTCGTCAAACGTCTTGGTTTAGCCCCCAGTAATGTAGATCAGTTCAAACACGGTGGCGAAATTTATCGGCAACTAGTGCTAACTGCCCAACTTGGCTTTAAGCAAGTAGCAGCCCATTACGCTATTACTTCCCTGTTCAGCAATCAGAAACCAGCAGAGACGCACAATTCCCTGCCGAAAAAAGATGCTGCTGATAAACAGTCTCAGCGTTACCAGAAGCGGGTTTATTGCTACGCTGCTAATGAGTTAGATTACCAAATGCAACGGATGGGATCGCTAACTCTGGCTGTGGGAAATTTAAAGCTAGTATCAGAGATTACTTGGGAAAGCGAGCATTTGGTTTTTGCGGTTCTGCATTTGGGAGGCTGGGATTTCCACTGCTGCATTCAACAATTTACTGGCCGGCGTAACTACAGCCAATTAAAAGAAAAGCTGTTTGGGGGATTGCAACAAGCTAGTGCGGCTCATTCTATCTTGGTGATGACACAGCTATTTGGGGAAGAAGCTTTCAACTTGCAAAATTTATTTGCTGAAGAACGCCACCGGATTATGGGGCTGCTGAGTCAGGAAACATTGACACGTTTAGGACAACTTTATACCCAAGCATACCGCGATAATTATGGTGTGCTGATGGCGTTTCATCGAGACGAACTAGCAGTACCACAAGAATTGCAGGTTGCAGCAGATATTGCTTTAGGGCATCGCTGTTTGATGACATTGCGATCGCTTGAGCAAGATATCGCTGATCCCCAAAAGAGTTGGAATCATATATTAGAATTGGAAGCGATCGCTACGGAAGCAAAACATCTGCGTTGTCAGCTGAATATTCCCGACGGTAAGCAGATGTTAGAACAATTAATTGCGCGATCGCTCTGGCAATTGTTGCACGATGCCAATGGTAGTTTTAATGCAGATATCCAACTATTGGAACGGTTGATTGATGTCGGGGATCAACTAAATATTGACATTTCCCTACAGCGATCGCAAGAACTATACTTTAGTTGTCTGCAAAGTCAGATAGCGTCGGTGTGTGTTACTAACCTTGGGAATCAGGAAGATAATCAGTGTCTTCAGTTGCTTAAGTTGGGCAAAAAGTTAGCCGTTGATGTCAGCATGATCTCAAATCAGTTGGGATAGATGTAGGATAGCACAGTGAAGCCAAAAGACATCTCCGAAAATCAATAGACCTCTTGCATAAATCAAAAATAAAAAAGAACCCTACCCCGCCAAAGCTACGTTTTGTCTCCCCTCCCCGGCTTGCGGGGAGGGGTGTTAGGGACTTTTGCAAGAGGTTTAATCTACAACCCTTGTGCAGCTTGGGCTGATACCTAATTTCTGGAGATGTCTAAAACCTCGTTTCCAGTTGGAGATTGGGAACGATGTCATATCAACTTTGGTTTGTGGGATGGCTTTTTACTCTACTTCCATTCCTCTCCACCACGGGGGGAGAGGCTTTGAAACCGTGTTTTAGTTTTTCTCTGCTTGTATGAAACTACCCTGCTTTTCGCTTGCTCTTAGGGGGTTGGGGATGGGGTTCTTCGGGTTTAATAAGTAATCAAGCGGACATGATATTACTTAATCTGAGAGCGATCGCAATGGTGGGGATAAAGCCACTCACACTTGAAGAGTCCGTGGGTATGTTTCTCAAAAAAGGTTCCTGCATGGCGTCCAGGTGATATATCGATCCCAGCTTTCGTTTTAATCTCATATAGCCAGGGAAAGGCAACTATTAAAATAGCTATGATACTGAACAGGTAAAGAATCGTAGTTCTAATGTTGAGGAATCTTAGGGAATTGCTATTGTGATTTTGAGGCATAGAAAATGAGAAACTAATAGCCACCCCATCCTAACCTAAAGCTGAAAATATCGCCGGAAGCGGGGATCAATGTTGTCTGTTTTCTGCTGATTGCACGTAAAGCACAGGGTTTGTAAATTACTGATATCATTTTGACCGCCACGGGAAAGGGGAATGATATGATCAATGCTGAGGTTAGTTTCTACAGTAGTTTTACCGCAACTTTGGCATTGGTATTTGTCACGTTGAAAAACATATTTCTTGACTTCTGGCGGGATACGAATGCGGGGAGTTTTGCTCATTTGGTTTCTAGTTACTAAGAAATCCTGACAAGCTGGGTACATCTACCCAACTTGCTTTTTTATGAGATTCATGAGATAAATCCATCAACAACTGAGAATAAATTCCTTCTCGCAGCGATGGTGTAATTTCCTGATTGCGGTTAATTCCTTGCAGCCATTGGTCTACTACGCGGATAAATGCACAAATGCGCCCATCAGTATAATTTTTGGGAAAAATTAACCGATTCGGTATTTCTATTTCCGTCAGAGGTTTACCTGACTGGGAACCCCAAACACGAAAACCATGTATATAATCTTTTTGATTTTCACTGCCCACTATTAATGTACCGCGATCGCCATATACTTCTACCCAATGGGTTCTTGCTGCATGAACAACCGCACTGATAGAAAGTTGGCAAGGTGTACCATCTGCTAATTCCAGCGTTAATATACAGTTGTCATCGCTATCCACTGGCTTGGATTCCCCACTTACAGGGTCAACTCGTGTGGGAATAGCAGTAGTTAAATGGGCGGTTAATCTACGGATTGGCCCGAATAACCAGTGAATGTAATCGAAAGCGTGGGAACCCAAAGACCCTAATGCACCGCCTCCTTTATCCTTGTCAGAATACCAATTCCAAGGGCGTGAACTATCAGCACGAGAAGAACCTAACCAATCAATTTTAATTAGGCGCAGCTTACCCACATAATCTTCTGACAATAATTCAGCAAACAACTGCCATGCTGGTACAAAGCGAAATTCAAAATCTACAGTTGCAATCACGCCTTTGGCTTTAGCTAACTGATAAAGTTCTTTAGCCTCAACTGCATTTAAAGTTGTCGGTTTTTCTAGTAATAAATGTTTCCCAGCTTGTAGTACGGTTTTTGCCATTTCATAGTGCAAAAATGGCGGTGTTGAAATGCTGACTGCTTGCACTTCTGGTAATGCCACAATATTTGTCAGTGAATCGTCAGCATGGGGAATACTATGGGCTTCTGCTATGGCTTTGGCTTTCTTTATATCTCGGTGATAAACAGCAACTACCTCAGTTTGAGGATGTGCTTGGAATCCAGGAATGTGGACTTTTTGACCAAATCCAGTGCCTGCGATCGCAACCCCAATCATATCATTATTTACTCCCATATTTATACAAGTTACTATTTACTTAATAATATCATTTCATCTATCATATCTAATATATCCGAGTCTTTACTTGCATCAAACTTTCTAGCGAATAATTTTTCTGATTGCCTGATTTTTTCAAAATCATTTTTCTCTAAATTTCTGGGATGATAGACATTATCAGCCCAATCTATATATCTCATATTATCATTGACTACCTTATCTTTAAAAGGTGAATTTAAAATAAGTGTCTGAAAAAATATCTCATCTGAACAAGAAGTGTAATTAAAACGCTTAACAAACTTAGGGTTTTGCTTTACAAAAATATTTATCCATTTTACACATTCTCCTGTTAAACACCAAAATTGAGAACCTCCATAAATAGCAAAGCCTTCAGGAAGTTTGCGTTTTTTAGGTAAAAGCAAAATAAAAAATGAATATAAGAAAGATGTAATAGGAAATTTAAATTCCTGTTTTTCGGGAATACAAAAATATTTATCATTCCAAAAAATGTGCCAATATTCTATTCTTCTTAAGCCGCCTTCTTTCCATTTACTACATGGTAGTGGGAAATTTTCTATAAATTCTTTCCCTTGATTATCTTGTAGAAACATCTTGATATATGCATTTGTTTTGATCAAATAGTCTTGCCCTGATAAAAGGATAACATAATCAAATTTAAGTCCGATTTTTCCGATTAAATTTATTGCTTCTAAAGTAGCTTTTACAATATTAGAAGTTCCCCATTGTGAATTACATCTTTTGACAAAAAAGATGTTTGGAAACTTCTTAAACTGACTAACTATCTGATGATATATTGTATCATCTGCTTTTCTATCTATGTGTAGAAAAAAGGAAGTATTCTCTGTATTTAATTTAGAAATAAGACGACCCAACTGTTCAGGATAATGATGTGCCAAAATTATATATGCTATTTTCATAAAAATTATCTGGCTATATGTATAAATAATTTGATTCTTTTGTTTCCCTGATCTTTTAGCATTTAATTTAAGCTTCATTAGGCAACAATGAAAACCTAAACAAAATTTCTAGCTTAAAAAGTAACCTTTAAGATTGTATCATCCTACTATCCTATAAAGGAAGCGATAGAGGTGTAAATTTTTCGTCTTTAGTTGAAAATTCTAAAATTAACAGAGATTTAATCATTTTTTATCGCAAAACTCTAATGGTCAAAGGGTAACGATAATGCTGACCCTTATAAGCTTTGATAGCAGCAAAACTCACTACAAATGATTGTACTATTAGAATTAATAAAATTAATGGCATGAACACAATTAGTAAAGTATCTAGAATTATTTTTAGTTGATTAACTGAACTATTAATAGTCGCTGCCAAGCTAAAAGTAGTTAATACCACAAAGAAGGAGATTCCCATAATAATTAAAGTATAAAATGTCCAAGTAATTTGAAAATTCAAAGATTCCTTTCCTTGAAAGTCAATCCAGGGATATTGTGCTTTTTTAAATCGCCAAATAATCAGCGGAGCTAAAAGATTTAAAGGTAAATATAAAGGGATACCAATAAATACCAAAAGAAACAATAATATCCACCCTAACAAAGCTGAGAAATGACACAACATCGACCAGATACGCATTTGTTGTTTAGGTTTTTCTCTCATGGCCTTTTATATGTAAGTGGATTTAATAAATAATGCTCCACTGTAATTATCTATAAAAAAGTCAAACAAGAGCTTAAAATCTAAGTACTTCTCGATCATAATTTTCGGGGATTGGTTCTATTTCCCAGACTATGCCTTCTCCTGGCAGCAGCGCAACTTCTATGTCGTAAGCTTAATAAGACTAACGGATTTTCAATATGCTAGTTAAAATAATTGTAGTTGCGATCGCACTAATGTTAGTGGGTACGGAAAATCGAGAAGCCCTTGCAGACTTGCAATCTTCTACTCAGGATAGCGCTGGTGGTATTCTGACACCAGAGGCTACGATCCAGATAGAGGGAGGGTATGCTAAATATGGTGATTATATAAGAGCGACTTCAGTAGATACCCAGGCGATGGAATTTTCTCAGAAAGTTGTCAAAGATATCCAGATTCGTTTTATTAATCAAAAAGGCGAATGGCGCGATGATAAAGGTCAACCGATTAAAGGGCGTACTCAGAAAGATTTTATCATTGGTCTGCTGAGACTCAAACCTGGCCAGGTATTTCGTAAAGATTTACTTGAAGCAGACTTGCAACGATTGAGGAGATTAGAGTCATTTGATCAAGTCAATGTTTACCCTGAAGAAGATGTTTCTAGCGTTAATATCATCTATGAAATAAAAGAGCGTAGCTTCCCTTCTCTACTCTTAGGAGGCGGTAATAACGATGATGTTGGGCTATACGGTCGAGTCGGTTATGAAGATGCAAATGTCAGTGGACTTAACGATAAATTAGATACAATTGTGCAGATAAGCAGTAAAGATGTCCAGTTTAATGGTCAATTCACTAGCCCTTATCGTCATGAAGAACCAAACCGCTTAGGCTATAGCATTAAAGCTTTTCGTCGTCGAGATATATCAGGAACCTTCAACGAAGATATCAGATTATCTAACGGCGATAGAGTGCGGGAGGGAAGATTTGGCGGTTCTGTGGGAGTTTTAGGAGCTTTTGATGATTGGGATACATCAGTGGCTCTCAATTATACCAGAATTAGCCTACGCGATCACGAATATAACGTTGCACAGGTCGATAGCTTAGGGAGTCCCCTATCTGTGAGCGGTACTGGCATTGATGATCTATTTACAATATCATTTGCTGTATCCAAAGATCAACGCGATCGCCGAGACAATCCCACTCAAGGATCAATCCTCACCCTCAGCACAGAACAAGCAATTCCTATTGGACTGGGCAATATTTCCAGCAACCGCCTACGGGGAGACTATATTAAGTATTTACCAGTCAGTTGGATAGGTAAGGGTAGACCAACTGATAATCCAGAAATGTTGGCGATTAATTTACAAATTGGCACAACTATTGGGGACTTTCCACCAGCTGATGCCTTTAATATTGGCGGACTAGATTCTGTCAGGGGTTACGGTTATGGTAAAGTTGCCAGTGGTCGGAGTTATGGTTTAGCTTCGGTGGAATATCGTTTCCCAATTTTTCAGTCAATCGGAGGAGTTTTCTTTACTGACTTCGCCTCAGATTTCGGATCTAGCGACACCGTGCTAGGAGAACCAGGAGTGCTGCGAGACAAACCTGGAAGTGGCTTTGGTTACGGCTTAGGATTGCGAGTCAAGTCACCCTTTGGGCTAATTCGAGGCGACTTAGGAATTAGCGACCAAGGAGAAGTTAGATTTGAAGTTACTACAGGTCAGCGATTTTAATCCCAACTGTTGCGCGGAGAGGTAGGTGTACAAAATCCACAGCCCTAAAAAAGCGCCTCTATCTCAACCCCAGCAAGCATTTCACCCCACTAATTGCCCAATTGTCATCCGCGCAATCTCTGAAATGCTTACAAAAATTGGGTTTTAGCCTTCAATTTTTCCCGACACTCTTCCCAAACGAATTCTCTAATGCTATGATTACTCTTGAACCGCGCAACCGCACCTTGAAAACTAAATACAGCTTGGCTTTCAGGCTCCCGCGATTGCAATCCATCAAAATCCCTATTAGGGATTGAAACGAATAGCGAGATATCAAGATGATTATGGCTTAACATTGCAATCCATCAAAATCCCTATTAGGGATTGAAACGCACCGGATACGCTCTAGCTACTGACTCTATTAATATTGCAATCTATCAAAATCCCTATTAGAGATTAAAACAGTTTGTATCACACTACATTGCAATCGATTAAAATTCCTATTTTTGAATTTTGAATTGTTATTTGGTCAGTCTTGGGAACGATTTCGAGGGAACAGGTAAGCGATCGCAGCGTAACCCGAAACACTGACTAAACCAACCAAAAAAGCAGCCAGAATAAAAGTAGACATAATGTTATACTATGTGCATTTCCAAAATCTCGGCATCCATCAAAAAAACAAGATTTTGGATACTTTCAACTTAGCAATTGGGTATGACACGGCCGTGACTAGTTTATGTCAATCCCTTGTATCTCAAAGGTTTTGACTCAATTCAAGCCAAAGGTAGAAAAAACCGAAACGTACTACCAACTCCCAATTCGCTTTCTACCTGAATCTGACCGCCTTGTAGTTCAATCAAACGATGGGAAATAGTTAAGCCAATACCGGTGCCTCCCGAATGGCGATCGCGCGATTGATCAGCTCGCCAGAAACGCTCAAACACATGGGGCAAGTTTTCTGGAGCGATACCAATACCTGTATCCATAACCGCAATCCAGAGAAGAGAAGCTTCAATCCCAACACCAATGGTAATTAAACCTTCATTAGTATAATGCACTGCATTACCTAACAGATTAACCAACACTTGTTCTATGCGGTCAATATCTGCCAATACAGGAGGTAGCACAGATGGACATTGTAAGAGCAGAACTGGCCCATCTTCTAACAATTGGTCAGTAAATTTCTCCACTAATGACTCTAACAACGGACGCAGATTTACCCGTTGGATATTAATTGGCAGATAACCAGCTTCCGCTTTAGACAATTCTTGTAAATCGTTCACCAACCGCTCTAAACGCCTAGTTTCTCTAGCTAAACGCCGATAAATTTCAGGAGACGCTTCAATTTGTCCATCAGCGAGTTCTTCCAAGTAACCGCGCACCACTGTTAACGGTGTTCGTAGCTCATGTGTCATGTCTCCAATCACTTCTCGCCGCCGCGCTTCCACCCCTTCTAAACTAGCTGCCATCCGGTTGAAACTAGTACTCAGTCCACTGAGTTCGGGAATGTCAGACACAGGTAATCGCGCATCCATCTGACCAGCAGCAAATTTTTGAGTGATTTGTTCCATCTGGGTCAATCGCTGCATAATCCGTCTGGACACCCAGTAACTCAATCCTCCGGCGGCGGTGGTGCCGACTAAAACTGACCAAATAGTGCTTCGCTGCCAAGCAAGTTCAAATCCTGCAACCAATTCAGTACGGACATCGATTAAGTCGAACCCCTGACTTTCTAATCGTTCCAAATGCAAGACAAAGAAGCGGGGGGAAGAGATTTTGCTGATGCTCACCAGACTAGCTACCCCCACGATCATTACTACTAAGTGGGAGAAAAATAGGCGCGTTCTCAGCCCCATCTTCATAACATTTACGCCAGCAGAGGATCTTCAAATTTATAGCCAACCCCAACAACAGTTTTAATAAAAGTCGGATTCGCCGGATCAGGCTCAATCTTTTTTCGCAACCGAGCTACATGAGTATCCACCACTCGTTCATCGCCAAAAAAGTTATCTCCCCAAAGTTTATCAATTAGTTGAGTGCGGTTCCAAACTCGACCAGGATTGCTGACAAAGGTGGTTAGCAAGTTAAATTCTAGGGTAGTTAAGTCCAAAATTTCAACCTCCTGAGAATTCAGTTGACGACTAGCAGTGCGCTGATCTACATCGACGATAAAGTGTTGGGTACGATTAACTTGATTTTGTCCCCCTTGGCGGAGGCTACGTCGTAATAGTGCCCGCACCCTAGCTACCAACTCTCTGGGGCTAAAGGGTTTAACCATGTAATCATCAGCACCAGTAGATAGTCCAATGACGCGATCAATTTCCTCACCCTTAGCCGTGAGCATCAAAATGTAAGGATCTTTTGCACCTGGTTTCTGGCGAATTCTGGCACAAACTTCTAACCCATCCAAACCAGGAATCATTAAATCTAAAATGATTAAATCAGGTGGTTGCTCCTGAAACATCCGCAAAGCAGTCATCCCATCGCGGCTAATGCGACAAAAAAATCCTTCTTTTTCTAAAGAGAGTTCGATTAAATGAGCAATTTCTGGTTCATCTTCAACTATTAAAATATCCATTTCAATTAGGAACGAGCAAAATACGCAGATTAAAGGTTTGAATTTGACGACGTGCGATAACTATAGCCAAGTTGAGAATCTTTTTGAATGTGTGCTTTAATACTATCGAGGTCAATAAAGCAGTCAGCAACATCAATCAAGCTTTCACTAGTAGTTGTTTGCAGACTCACCACTTCCACTCGAACTCCCATTCTGCTGGCAGCGTTCACAGCATAGGCTAAATCGCCATCCCCACTGACTAAGACCGCAGTATCATAATAAGGAGCTAAAGTTATCATATCTACAGCAATTTCTACGTTCAGATTTGATTTTTTAAAATTCTCTGCTGGCAGAACAAGCTCTTTTACCACTACACGATAGCCATTACGACGCATCCACAATAGAAAACCCTGTTGTTTTTCATTACTGACATCAACCCCAGTATAGAAGAAAGCACGCAACAGTCTTGAACCGTTGGTTAAATGACAAAGCAGTTTAACATAGTCAATTTCTATGCCGAGTTGTAAAGCTGTATGAAATAGGTTTAAGCCATCAATAAAAATAGCAACTCGACCACGATTGAACCTATTGAAAATCGAACTATCAGGTGCAGTATCTTGCATCTTTTTAGTATCTTTACCTTTGACAGCAGTATCGCTCAAATTTTGCCCTTGCCAATGCGGTTTAGTTTTGAGTACTTTAGTTTCCTTAAATTCATTTCTTTGTTTGCTAAAATTAGTTATAATCATTGATACCTCTGATTTTAAAATTGGAAAGAGTTTTGAGTAAATTGTTTATAGTATAGTCTGTGCTAATTTATAACCCTAGCAGGTTATGGTCTTAAGTCACGATACGCAGATAAAGCTTTACGCTTACCGAGTATTTTTGTAAATCTTTTTGTAAGGCTAGGGTCAAGAATCCGCGAATGTCATCTATCTATTCTTATTTTACCGCAGGCTAAGGACGCTCAAATACTGACAGAGTTAGAAGCACTAATAATGTGATATGCGATGCCTGCGGCGGGCTACGCCAACGCCCTTCAAAAGGTAAGTTGTCATAAAGCATTCAGGACTCACGCAAACAATAACTAAAACCCTTATTTTTAATTAGGGGCAATTCATGAATTGCCCCTACAGTATATAGTTTTGCGTAAGTCCTTGCATTGACAAAAATGCAAGATTCCCGACTTTTTAAACAAGCCGGGAATCTGAATCTTAGCCTTTAGCTAACTTATTCTTAGATGTGTAGTAAACCTTACTACCCGTATCAGGTACAAAATGGCAGATGATAGATGAATTCCATAATGACTTCCAAATGGGTTCCTCCGATTTGTGGAAATACTCACCCATCACTGGTTTTATTGCCTCAGTTGCCTTCAGCAAATTGTAGTGAGGGATGTTAAGGAATATATGGTGAGCAACATGAGTACCGATATCGTGATGGATATGATTGATCAAACCATAATTACGGTCAATGCTAGAAATCGCGCCTTTCAGGAAAGTCCAATCTTCTCCCCGATACCAGGGAAGCTCTGGCTCAGTGTGGTGCAGGAATGTCACCAAATCTAGCCAAATTACGAACACAATGTAAGGCGCAGCGTAATATTTCAATAACCACATCCAACCCCATTGGTAGGTGAGGAAACCGAGCAAACCTACCATGCCAATCAAAAGT
>Ga0123337_10004611_pt1 | contig 13945 bp, 12 predicted proteins | sample frozenSSSSmetaG_FD_89792 | JGI IMG/M metagenome (GOLD analysis project Ga0123337, IMG submission 89792) | Glacier valley bacterial and archeal communities from Borup Fiord, Nunavut, Canada, to study Microbial Dark Matter (Phase II) -... | ecosystem: Environmental > Aquatic > Freshwater > Ice >... | reverse complement strand
GGCCTCGGCTGCCGCCTGAGCTGGGCACTGCCCACCCTCGAGTACCTCACCCGATCCGGCGAAGCGAAAACCACCTACTACTGGGCCGCCACACCGACCCGAGGAAGGTTTCGCGCCAACAAGGAGATCGACGGAGTCCGCTGGTTTGACCTGCCCGAGGCCGCCGCCATCCTGACCAAACCCAGGGAACGAGCCATACCCCTCGCTCTTGCCGCGCTGCTGCACGCAGAACTCGAGGTGACCCCGAAGCGACGGCCGCGGCCCGTCCTGCTCGTGCGAGGCGCAGCGGCTACCCCCCGAGGACGGTGGCCGCTCAACGACACCACTCGACCACTCACGGCCGACGGCGAACAGGTCGCGCGGTCGCTCACCAGCCTGTCCTCCCTGTTCCAGATCGACCGCGTACTGTCCGCCCCCGCGCGACGATGTGTCGACACCATCGGCCCTCTGGCCAACCGGCAATCCGTGGTGATCGAGGTCTCTGAGTCCTTGAGTGATGGTCGCCTTCCCGACAGCCTGGACCTGGTCGATCATGCCCGGGGCACCGGCACCGTAATATGCACGCACGAAGACATGATCAGCGGGATTCTGCGCCGTCTCGCACTCAGAGACCATATTTCGTTCGACATCGATATCGGGAGCCGACGTGGATCGGTGTGGGTACTCACCGGTGACCGTCACCGCTACACGGGCGCCCACTACCTGCCCATGCCCGAGATCCTGACCAGGGCTGCTACGGAAGGGCTCCAACCAGACCCCTCGACAACGGCCTCCCGCGGTGCCGCCTGACCCGACCCGTTCCCGGAAACGCCGGGGAAACAGTGTGAGACCCGGCACCAGCAACGGACCCACGGAAGCTTCAACGGTCGCCTCGAGCACCTCCGCGGCATCGCCCTCGGCTTCCGCAACCTCACCAACTACATCACCCGATCGCTCCTCGAGACTGGCGGATTCACACCTCGACTACACCCTGACGCGAAGATTCACGTGAGGAGGGGTGGCGCGATGGCCTCAGGAGGCTTGGTCGAGGGTGACGTGGTAGCCCATGGCTTCGAGTTGGTGGATAGCGCGTTGTCTGGCTCGCTCTGGCCGGAGGCGGGTGTAGTAGTCGGCGCCGGGGTCGTCGTACACGGTGCCGGTGACTCCCATGTGCCAGATCGCGATGAGGAGCGTGTGCTGGATCGCGACGTTGGCCTTCTGCGGTCCACGCCGGGTCGCGATCCGCCGGTATCTCGCGTTAAGGAAGGTCCCCGGCGTGCGGGCGATCGACATCGCTGACGCGCCGAAAGCGCCTTGGAGGTAGCGGTTGCCGGGGCGGGTTCGGCTGGACTTCACCCGGCCTGCGGACTCGTTGTTCCCCGGGGTCGTGCCCGCCCACGACGCGAGGTGCTTCGCGGTCGCGAAGCGACTCATGTCGCCACCGGTCTCGGCCACGACGACATCCGCGGTCAGGGTGCTGACCCCGAGGATCGTGCAGATCAGGTCGTGGAGGCCACGAACGGGCTCCATCATCACCTCGATCCGTTCGGTGAGCTGGGTGATCACCGCGGTGTGCTGGTCGATGAGGTCGAGGTGGACTCGGGCGAGGAACGCGTGGTGCTCGGTGAACCGGCCGACCAGTGCTTCGGTGAGCTGGGGGATCTTGACCCGCATGCGGCGCCGGGCCAGGTCAGCCATCCGGCCCGCGTCGCGCTCCCCGGCGATCAGCGCCTCGATCATCGCTCGCCCGGACACCCCGAAGATGTCGGTGGCGACCGAGGAGAGCTTGATCCCGGCGTCCTCGAGCAGCTTCTCCAGCCGCTGGATCTCGCGGGAGCGTTCCCGGGTGATCGCCGTCCGGGTTCGTGTCAGGTCACGCAGCGGCCGGATCGGTTCGGGTGGCACGAACGAGGTACGGACCAGCCCGTGCGCGCCGAGCTGGGCCAACCATGTGGCATCGGCCACGTCGGTCTTGCGGCAGCTGGGTATGCAGGTTCTTGACGTGCCGGGCGTTGACCAAGATCACCTCGACGCCGGGCAGATCCTCGAGCAGGTAGTAGAACGGCTTCCAGTAGTCGCTGGTCGCTTCCATCACCACACACGTGACCTGTTCGGCGGCCAAGTGATCCCGCAGCGCCAGGACCTGCGACGTCATTGACGACCACGTGGTGACCGTCTCGTCAGCCTTGCGGCGACCCGTCCCAGCGGCCCGGACGCAGACCTTCGCGTCTCTCTTCGAGACGTCCAGCCCGGCGCACCGGGCATGCATCACGTCCTTCCCACGAATTGACGTTCAGGGGTGTCCGCCGTGGGGAGGACTGGGAGAGTAGAAAGTCTGACGCTCGGGCTGATCGCACCAACCCACCGTTCCCGTGGGGTCCTCCACCACCATGCTCAACTACAGGCTCACAGGCACCAAATTGTGACCGGGGTTGACCACGACGGACCCACTCAGCATCCAACCGACACCCGCGCCACCGCAACCGGCCAGCCACCCGAATCTTCGCGCACCACGGTGCGCCCCGGAGGCGGCGCCAACCTGCTCAACTGTGAAGCCACAAAACCTGAGATGCCCGGTCACCAAGCAGGTTCACAGACTCACGTCAGCAAGTCCGCTTCGCGCACCCAGACACCCGGTGCGCCACGGCATGAAGCGATACGTCGGGCCCGTGGGGCTCACCGCCATTTTTCACTGACCCAACCTGCGTTGATACGCCATCCGCCGCGGCACGTTCCACAGCGTCGCCGACCTCGAAGCCGCGATCGGGACCTACATCGACGGCTGGAACGAGCGGGCGCACCCGTTCAGCTGGACCAAGAGTGCCGACGAGATCATCAGCCACGCGAAGCCCTCACCCCACCGGAAGAAGTCTTACAACACGCAAGACTAGCCGGGCAGGTTGAGTGCGGGCGCGGTGGCTACTTGTTCTTCCTCGAACTGCACTGCTTCCCTGACATGGTCGGAGTCCATGGCCAAGCTGACGGCGTAGTAGAACATGACGAGGCTGAACAGGACGACGACCAGGAGGTCGATCCAGCTGGGGAGCAGTTTCAGGGAACCGGTCCCGTATTGTCCCATCAACCCGATGATCGTCATCCCGATCAGCCATGGCCAGATCCATGATGCTGCGCGCCAGTCGATATCGGTCCGGCGGACGTCGTGGGCCCGGCGTAGCGCGATCTCGAAGATGACCCGCCCGAGGAAGATCGCGGTAAGCAGCTTCCACATCGCCTCAAACCCGCCCCAGTAGATGATCAGGTTAGCGGCGATGAAACCGAGAGGGTTTAAGACCTTTGGGAACGGCGCCCGGTAGGGGCGGGGCCGGTCCGGGTCGCGGTTCTGCAGCGCGGCGAGGGAGACCGGCGCGAAGGCGTACATGATGGCCGTGGCGCCGGTGACCAGCCCGACCAGGGAGCTCCAGCTGGGGAAGGGCAGGAACGTGATCTCGCCGATCACGAAGGCGAGCAGGATCGAGTACTTGGGGACGCCGTGCTTGTTCGTCTCGGTGAGCTTGTCGCTGAGCACCTCTTCCTGGCCGAGTGCGTACGACAACCGGGCCGAGGTCGCCAGGTAGATCAGCCCGGTATCGCCGGGGGAGATGACGGCGTCGATCAGGAGGATGGTCGCCAGCCAGCCGGCGCCGATGGCGATCGCGAGGGTGTAGTAGGGGCCGAAGTCTCCCTTACCGATGGGGTTGGCCCAGCCCTGGGCCAGGTTCTTCGGATCCAGGCCGCCGATGAAGGCCACCTCCAGCGCGATGTACACCGCAGCCCCGATGCACATCGCCGAGATGATTGCCCGCGAGAGATCCTTACGCGGGTTGCGCGCCTCTCCCGCCATCTGCACCGCCTGTTCGAAACCCTGGAGTGAGAACACCACCCCGGCCGGAAGCGCGGCGAACACCCCGTGCATGCCGAAGGGCAGGAAACCACCGCCGGCTGTGAAGTTGGACAGATGGAAGTTTAGCGTCAAGATCACCACGACGGCCAGGATCGGCACCGCCAGTTTCCAGATCACCAGCACGTTGTTGCTCGACGCCAGCAGCTTTGCCCCGAACAGGTTGACGATCGTGAACAACAACATCGCGACGGTGGCCACGAGCAGCCCGACGCCCGTCAACGTACCGTCCCCGTTCAGCAGATGAAGGTGCTGCTTCGCCCAGTCCGTGCTGTCCAGGTAGGAGATGCTGGCCTCGACCTCGATCGGAGCGATGGTCACCGCCTGCAGGTAAGCCGCCCACCCCGCGGTAAACCCCGCCAGTGTCCCGAACGCGAAGTAGGGGAACCGCGCCGTGCCACCAGCCACCGGGTAGGCCGCGCCCAACTCAGCGTGAATCAGCGCCAACACCATCAACAACAGCGCCGCGAGGAGCCAGGACAGCAGCGACGCTGGGCCCGCGGACTTGGCTGCGCCCAGGGCCCCCAGCAGCCACCCCGAGCCGATGATCGAACCGAGGGCGAAGAACGTCAGACCCCAAAACCCCACCGAACGGTGCAGCTGATGCGTCGGGCCTGCCGCGACCTCCCGCGACGCCGCTGTGGTCCTACTCATCGGTTCCTCCTCCAGCGGCCAACCTCCGACGCAGGCGCGTCAGCGTTTCCTGCTGCATCTTGGCCCGCCGACAACTCCCCGTCAATCACCACCCGATCGCCGTCGCCGAGTGCCCCACGGGTGTGGGCGGTCGAGGGTGCCAACGGAGCCGGCCGACCTCTGGCCCAGCGGCTGCTCGAGGCCGGCGAGGACGTCGTGGACGTCCCGGCCAAGCTCGCCCGCGCGGGCGGGCGTGTTCGACACCGGCCACAAACCAGAAGACCGATGCCCTCGCACTCGATCGCGGTGGTCACCGTCCGTATCGAAGGCTGCGGGTCCCGAAGGTTCACGGGGAGCTGGAGGCGCGGCGGATGCTCGCCGACCGCCGGGAGCTGCTGACCCGTCGGCGGGTCCAGACGGTCGGCCGCCTGCAGGCGCTGATGGCTGAACTACTCCCCGGGCAGGCGAACGCGACATCACCACCGCTCAGCTCAGCTGAGGAGGCCCGATCCGATTCGGTCGCCGCAGGTGCGACGACGGTCGAGGACGGGCTTCCCCGCGTCATCCACTCTCTTGTGGGGTGGTCGACTGCATCGAGGTCGGCTGGAGGAGAGGTTCACCTCCCGCCGAGCGTGGCGGGTGGACCCCGGGTGGCGTACCAGGGCGAAGCGACACGAAGGCCAGACCTCCGCCCCGAAGTCCAGGTCAAGTCCACCGCGGGACGATGACGCCGGAACGGATTAGGGAGCGTCACTTGCCCGTCGTCTATCAGTCGTCTCCGCTAGGTGCTGGGCTGGGCTGGCTTGCGTACGCGTCAACGGGAGTGAGGTGGGATGAGCGCAGCTGATAGGGCACGGAAGTGACCATGACCCCGGGCTGGTAGAGCAACCGCCCCTTGAGGCGAAGCGCGCTCTGGTTGTGCAGGAGGTGTTCCCACCAGTGCCCGACCACGTACTCCGGGATGAACACGGTGACCACGTCGCGGGGGCTCTGCCGGCGGATCTGGTTGACGTAGTCCAGGACGGGCCGGGTGATCTCCCGGTAGGGGGAGGAGACGATGGTCAGGGGGATGTCGAGGCCGCGTGCGTCCCATTCTCTTCGCAGTTGGGCGTCTTCCTCGTCGTTGACGGCGACGGTCAGGGCGACCAGGTCGGACGGGCGGGTGGCCTTCGCGTAGGCCAGGGCCCGCAGGGTGGGGGAGTGGAGCTTGGACACCAGGACCACGGCGTGGTTGCGGCTCGGCAGGCTCACCGTCCCCGGGTCGGGCTGGAGCTCGAGCGAGACGGCGTCGTAGTGCTTGCGGATGGACCGCATGAGGAAGAAGATCGCGATCATCGCGCCGATCGCGAGGTAGGCGCCGGCGAGGAACTTGTACCGCACCACGATGACCAGGACCAGTGCGGTGACGGCGGCGCCGGTGCCGTTGATCAGCTGGGACCGGCGGATCGTTCGGCGCTGGCGGGGGTCAGGGGTGGCGGTCAGCTCGGTGCGCCAGTGGCGGACCATGCCGAGCTGGGAGAGGGTGAAGGAGGTGAAGACGCCCACGATGTAGAGCTGGATGAGCTTCTCGATGTTGGCGTCGAACCCGATGATGAGGACGACGGAGATCGCGGCGAGCAGGACGATGCCGTTGCTGAACGCGAGGCGGTCGCCGCGGTTGCGCAGCTGGGCGGGCAGGAACCGGTCCTGGGCCAGGATGGAGGCCAGGGTCGGGAAGCCGTTGAAGGCGGTGTTGGCGGCCAGCACCAGGATCCCGGCGGTGGCCGCTTGGAACCCGTAGAACAGCAGGCCGCGCCCCCAGATGGCCTCGGCGATCTGGCTGATCACGGAGGGGTTGCCGTCTGGGTAGGCGCGGGCGCCGGTGGCGAGGGCCAGGGCGGTGATGCCGGAGAACATCGTGATCGCCAGGGCCCCCATGATCAGCAGGGTGGTCGCCGCGTTCTTGCTCTTGGGCTTCTGGAACGCGGGGACGCCGTTGCTGATCGCCTCGACCCCGGTCAGGGCGGTGCAGCCCGACGCGAACGCCCGCAGGCACAGCAGCAGGGTGAAGACGCCGCCCACCTGGGCGGTGTGCTCGAGGGGCAGGTGGGCGCTGGCTGCCTGGGGGATGCCGCCGGTCGCGGCCCGGTAGGCGCCGGCGAGCAGCAGCAGGACGGTCAGGACGACGAAGGTGTAGGTGGGGAACGCGAACGCGGTCCCGGACTCCTTGACCCCGCGAAGGTTCACCACCGCGAGCAGCAGCACGAACCCGACGGACAGGGGCACGGCATACGGCGCCAGTTCGGGCAGCGCCGAGACGACGGCGACCACCCCGGAGACGACCGAGACGGCCACCGTCATCACGTAGTCGACCAGCAGCGCGGCCGCCGCGGTCAGGGACGCCGTCTGGCCCAGGTTCTCCTTGCTCACCACGTAGGCGCCGCCCCCGCTGGGGTAGGCGAAGCAGGTCTGACGGTACGACGCGACAACCACCGCGAGCAGCAGGGCGACCGCGACCGAGATCGGGGCGGCCAGGCCCAGGAACGACGCGGCTCCGGCGGTGCCGAGGACGAGGACGATCTGCTCTGTGGCGTACGCCACCGACGAGATCGGGTCCGAGCAGAACACGGGCAGCGCCAGCTTCTTCGGCAGCAGGGTCTCGCCCATCCGGTCGCTGGCCAGGGCCCGGCCGATGACGAGCCGCTTGAGGGAGTCAGTAGCTGCGGACACGACGAGCCTCCTTCTTCGGTGTCGCGGGACAGGGCAACGTGGTGCGATGGCACGTCGCGGCAACGGGAGGCTGGTCGGCCTCGCGGGAGGGTGAGGGGTCGGGATTCATCACGGGTGGCTGAGTCGGACCCGGGCCCGCTCGGAGCCGACGACGATCACACAGGAGGAGAAGACGCCGACGGCTTCGGCGACCCAGTGCTGCTCGGTCAGGGGCTGCACCCATGCCTCGACCGTCGTCGCGTATCGATGCCCCGCGGGCTCGAACCGGACGACCGAGTCGTCCGGCAGAGGGCCGACCCCGAACGCCAACGCCCATGACACCGCGTGCATCCTGCCGAGAGGGGTGTACGCGGCGATCCCTGCCAGCAGGGGCTCGTGCGTCAATGACAACAGGAAGGACTGGGACGGTGCCAGGCGGCTGGTGACGTCCAGGAAGGTGAGTCCGTCCTCCCGATGCAGCCGAGCCTGCAGGTGGGACCGGGCGAGCACGACCTGCGGATCGTGCGCTGCCGGCGCAGACGGCCCGGTGCCTTGCTCTACCCACCTAAGGTCCATGTTGCGAAGTGTGGGTCGCGGCGCCGCCCGCTGATGGGGTCTTAACGCCATCTTGACGCCGATGTTCAGATACTGGTTGCACAGGGAGCGGGTAGGCGGGATTCAGCGTGGTTCGGCGAGGATCCGCAAGCCACAGGAGGTGGTCACGTCTTCCCAGCAGGAGTCGGGTGCAACGTCATTCTCGGATTTCCTGACCGCGTTGATGCTCAGGGTTCCTACGACAGTCCCGTCGCATTCTCGCCCCTCCGAGCGCGCTACGCCGAGGTCGTCGATGTTCTGATGCCCCCTGGCCTTGTAGACGAACCAGCAGACCATCGGCGACTCGCTGGACCGTCCGTGACGGTGAGGCCGATGGCGAGCGAGAAGCACCTGGCACGGGTCCTTGGCTCCATCGACCTCGCCAAGCAGCGCGACGAGCGCACGGTCAGCAACGGCAGGCGTCCCAAAGGGCCTCCTCCGACCACCCCGTCGGGAGTCGGATGGTGAGGCTGCCCGCCCGTGCTGCCCCGAGGGCCCAGCCGCAGCTTGCCGCTTCAGGCGTCTCGCCCATGACGGGTGACATGGGTGCGACCAGGGAGGGGCCTACCTGACTAATCCCCCTGCGGGGCAACGATGCCCACGCCCTGGTGGGGCTCGACTGGTCCCGGCGCACCTGCCAACGAACCAGCACGGTCTCTGTCACCGACGCTCAGCCTCCGGGTGACTTCGGCCGGAGTCGACCTCCATCCCTCATCCCCTGCGTGACCTGGTGTTAGCAAGCGTTAGCAAGCGCGATGGGCTGCCGGAGGGCCTCCAGGCCTGTGACCTGCGGTTTTGTGTGGCCAGGGGCGGGGTCGAACCGCCGACCTTCCGATTTTCAGATCGCGATCATCTGTTCGTGGGTGTCTCCAGGGGTGTCGGTCGTGCTCAGTAGGTGCCCGTTTCGGTCCTGCGGGTCCGGGGTTGTCCGTGCCGTGGTTAGCGAATCTGTTAGCAGGGTTGGTCTTGCTCGCCAGGTCTGCTGCTGTTTCCTGATGCCGGTATTCGGGTGCTGGCGGACACGGGCGCGGCGCAGATCGACGTCTCGGTGGAGCGGTGCGTGTCCACCTGGGGTCAGGGTCGTGCATATGGAGGTGATCCCGCTGCGGGAAGCGTCCGGGCGCCAGCGGACTCGCGAGGAAGGTCGAGGCATGAACGAGAAGCTGTTGTATCGGGTGACTGAGGTGGCGGCGAGCTTGAGCTTGAGCCGGAGCACGGTATACGAGCTGGTCCGTTCCGGGGTGCTGCCGTCGGTGCGGATCGGGGGGGCCCGGCGGATCCAGGGGGAGGACGTGGCCCGGTACGTCGACTCGCTCGAGCGAGTCACCGCGGGCGTCTCGTGATGAGCCCGGCCGGATCGCCGGAGCCGAAGGCCGCGCCGCGGTTGCGGAACGGGGTGATCCGGCGGGGCAAGACGTGGTCGTACGTCATCCGGGTGACCGACGCGCGGGGGGTGAGCAAACCGCGGTGGGTCGGGGGGTTCGCCACGGAGGCGGCAGCGAAGCGGGCCCGGGACGAGGCGCGGATCTCGGCCAGCTCCGGGGGGTACGTCGACCGGAGCACGGTCACGGTGGAGGGCTACCTGGCCGAGTGGTTGGTGGGGCACGCGTTGGAGGTCAAGCCGCGGACCCAGGCGGGGTACGCGCACTTGATCGAGACGTACGTCGTCCCCCGGATCGGGGCGATGCGGTTGCAGGCGGTGCGGTCGGCGGACCTGTCCCGGCTGTACCGCGACCTGCTCGAGGGCGGGGGCCGTGACGGTCGGCCGTTGTCGGCGAGGTCGGTGGAGTACGTGCACGCGGTACTGCGGAAGGCGTTCGCGGACGCGGTCCGCACGGACCAGGTGTTGTCGTCGAATCCGGCGGAGCGGGCGAAGCGGCCCCGGAAGGAGGTGTCGCAGCCGGTGGTGATGTGGACCGCCGCGGACCTGGCCGTGTTCCTGGCGTCGACGAAGGATCACCGGTTGCATGCGTTCTTCTGGTTGGCGGCCGCGACGGGGGCGAGGCGGGGCGAGCTGGTGAACCTGCGCTGGGCCGACGTCCACCTCGGGGAGGCCCCGTCACTGCGGTTGCGGGGGACGGTGTCCGTGATCAACGGAGTGCGGGTTGAGGGCAGCACCAAGGGTGGGCGGGAGCGGGTCGTCAGCATCGACCCTGCGACGGTGGCTGTGCTGCAGGCGCACCGGGCCGCGCAGGAGCGTGAGCGTGAGCTGGCGGGCAGGGCTTGGGTCGACGACCCGTCACAGCATGGTGGAGGTCACGTCTTCCGGCAGGAGCTGGGCGCGCCGTTGTTCCCGGACACCCCGACCGCCTTGATGCGCAAGCTCCTCGCTCTGCACAATCGAACAGCCTCCGTTTCGACCGCTGACCCCACGACCGTCGCCCCGGAGCTGCGTCCACTGCCCCTGATCCGGTTGCACGACCTGCGTCACCTGTACGCGAGCCTCCTGCTGAAGGCTGGGGTTCCAGTTCACGTCGTCGCGCACCGCCTCGGCCATGCCGACCCGTCCATCACGCTGCGGGTCTATGCGCACGTCCTTGATGACCAGGCGAGTCAGGCCGCCACCGTCTTCGCTGAGGTCCTGCACCGCGAACGCCTGTTCGGCTCCTAGTGTGGGTGACGCAGCACGGTTGGGTAGGTCAACATCGTGCCCAGGGGCTCCATCTGGAGCCGAGGGCTCGTTCCTGACGCGCATCGTTTTAACCCAGCCCGGTGCGTGCCAGGCGTTGTGCAGTCGCGGTGTCGGACGGCCCTTCGCGGCGAGGTTCAGGCCCGAGGCACTCATCTGTAGGGGGTCAAGTGTGGCGCGCGCATCGTCACGGTGGCAGCAGCCCGGGTGGCTCGGCTGCTCAGCTGTGGGTCTCGTGCTCGTGGTCGGAGTGAACGGCTGCCTCGAACTGGATGGTGGAGTGCTCGACGTCGAAGACATCGGTGAGGCACGACTGGAGCTCATCGAGCATCGGGCCGAGGTGCCCGTCGTGGAAACAGGAGTCGTCGACAACAACGTGCGCGGTGAGGACGGGCAGCCCGCTCGCGACCTGGGAGGCGTGCAGGTCGTGCACCTCAACAACGTGGGGCAGGCTGGTGATGCGTGCTCGGACATCGCCGAGGTCGAGTCCCTTGGGGGTGGACTCCAGGAGCACGTCGACGCTTTCGCGCAGTAGGCCGATGGTCCGCGGGATGATGAGGACGCCGATAATCAGCGACGCGACCGCGTCCGCGGGCAGCCACCCGGTGATGGCGATGATGGCCGCCGCACTGAGCACTGCGACCGAACCCGGGGCGTCGTTGGCGACCTCGAGGAACGCAGCTTTCATGTTCAGGTTGTCGCCCCGTGCGCTGGCCAGGATGGCCAACCCGACGATGTTGCCGACCAGGCCGATCGCCCCGGAGACGACCATCACCGTCGGGGTCACCTGAGGCGGGTCGAAGAGGCGGCGGACACCTTCGACGAGGATGAAGATCCCCACCGCGAGCAGCACTGCGGCCTGGGCCGCTGCGGCGAGGACCTCCGCGCGCCGGTACCCCCAGGTGCGTGCGTCGGTCGCTGGTCGGCGGGACAGGACTGCGGCGAGGAGGCCGAGGGTCAGGCCGGCGACGTCGGTCAGCATGTGCCCGGCGTCGGCGAGCAGCGCGAGGCTGCCGGAGATGAGCGCGCCGATGACCTCGATGACGAGGACGCCGATCGTGATGGCCAACACGACGGCGAGCCGGCCGCGGTGGTCGGCCATTGCGCCACCACCATGGCTGTGTCCGTGCCCAGAGCTTGACGTGGCGCCCATCAGGACTCCTCACGGCGCTCGGTCAGGGCGAGGGGCTGGGGTGAGGTCGCGCCGCTGGTGTCGTAGGTGTCGTGTGTGCAGTCGTCGGCGCACGTACTGGGGCAGGATCCCTTCGTGGTGCCCCCTGCGCGACTGTCCCGCACCCGCACGCCTCCCCACGCCATGCCTCGATGCCCTCGCGGACAGCGACTGCCGCAATGATGAGACCGGCGATGGGGTCGGCCCAGGTCCAGCCCAGGGTCTCATTGAGCAGGAGACCAGCGAGCAGGACGGCGGAGAGGTAGGTGCACAGCAGGGTCTGCTTGGAGTCAGCGACCACGCTGCCCGACCCCAGTTCGCGTCCGGTGCGGCGCTGGGCCCACGACAGGAAGGGCATCACGACCAGGGACGCGCCCGCGATCGCGATCCCCACCGGTGACGGGTCTGCCTCCCCGACGCCGAGCAGGGCCCGGAAGGACTGGACGATCACGTAGGCGGCCAGGGCGAAGAACGACACCGCGATCAGGCGAAGCGCTTGACGTTCCCGGGTCTCGGGCAGGGGCTGTCGGAACTGCCACAGAATGACCAACGCGGAGCCGACCTCGACGACCGAGTCCAGCCCGAACCCGACCAGCGCAACCGAGGAGGCGACCAGCCCAGCGGTCACCGCGACGAGGGCCTCGACAACGTTGTAGGTCACCGACGCTCCAGCCAGCAGCTGGGCCCGACGACCCAGCTCGCGACGACGCTCAGGGGTGGGGCCAGCCATGGTGTCCATCGCAGTCGTGCGGGCTGCGCGGTCGGCAGTCACCGGCGTGCCGCTTGTCCGTAGGTGGGGCACAGCACGACAGCGTCCCCCGTCAGCGCAAGCAGCTTCTCCGCGGCGGCCAGAAGTTCCAGGGTCGCCGCGGGGTGAGCGAGTGAGTACAGCGAGGCGCGGCCCTTCGTGCGGACCTTCACGACGCCGCAGTCGAGCAGGCACAGACAGTGCTTGCTCACGGTGCTTTGTGCGAGCCCGAGGTGTGCGGTGAGATCGACGACCCGGTGCTCACCGAGGGTGAGGTGTTGCACGATGCTCAGCCGGGACCGGTCGCTGAACCCGTCGAAGAGGCAGGCCGCAGCGGACAGCGCTACGGTCTCGCCCGCTGACTCCGTGGGAACATCGCTTTTGACCCTCGTCATCGTCACAAGGCGATGTTATCGCAAGGCACCATTCGGCGAATGGTTGGGAGCGGCGACCGATGCGGCAGGAGCTCAGGGACACGCGTGCTTGGCCCAGCCCCTAACGGGCGAGAGGTGTAGCCCTTGTCCACTTCGGTGCCAGGGGTAGTCGCTGTCGAGGTGTCCGGCTCGCTTCCTTGGCCGACCCTAGGGGTCGGGCGATGAGCCGTGCCCGTGGTGGGGTGGGGTCGTGTGCGTCTAGAGGAGAGGGGTGTTCGTGCTCCTGGGCCGGTGAGGTTTGGCGATGGTAGGGACCAGCAGCAGGGCCAGGAGGCCTCCGGCGAGGGTGAGTGTGGCGTAGCTGGACACCGAGACCACCAGGCCGGCCAGTCCCGGAGGCAACGCGTCGGTGTGCGTGGTCAGCGCTCAGGCGGGCGCCGCGATGATGTGGCAGATTTGGGCGTCGGAGCAGTCGGCGGGATCGAGTCGGTGGCTGCGACTGATGAGGCCTTGGAGCTCTGCTTCCAGGGCCGCGAGCTGGCGTTGGCGGGTCTGGACCTCGTGCAGCTTGGTGGCGAGCAGGTCGTGGACGTGGGCGCAGGGTGTGGTCCCCTCACCGCGTAGTTCGAGGATGGCAGCGATCTCGTGCAGGGTGAGCCCGGCGCCTTGTCCGCTGCGGATGAACTCGAGTCGGGTGATGATCTGCGGGTCATAGGTGCGGTAGCCGTTGGGTCCGCGCCGAGGTGGGGGAAGCAGCCCCTTGCGCTCGTAGAAGCGGATCGTCTGAGTCGACAGTGCCACGGCGGCGGCGACTTCTCCGATGCGCATGCCTCCAAGGTACGCCTTGACCTTCTACCCTGGATCAAGGTCTACCGTCGCGGACATGGACATCACTCTGCTGTACGTCGAGGACTGCCCGAACTGGAAGACCGTCGAAGAGCGACTGACCCTGCTGGCGAGCGAGCGCCCCGATATTGCGGTGACGCACCAGCTGGTCGAGACCCCGGAGCAGGCCGACCATGTCGGGTTCCGCGGCTCCCCCAGCATCCACGTCGACGGCGTTGACGTGTTCGCTGATCCCCGTGGGCGGGTGGGGCTGACCTGTCGCCTGTACCCCACCCCGCACGGGTACCAAGGGGCGCCCACGCTGGAGCAGCTACGGGCGGTGCTTACGGATGCGTGACCGAGCCGCCATGACCGCGCCGGTCGTCGCTATCGCTGCCGCGGTGGG
>Ga0123337_10004610_pt1 | contig 13945 bp, 12 predicted proteins | sample frozenSSSSmetaG_FD_89792 | JGI IMG/M metagenome (GOLD analysis project Ga0123337, IMG submission 89792) | Glacier valley bacterial and archeal communities from Borup Fiord, Nunavut, Canada, to study Microbial Dark Matter (Phase II) -... | ecosystem: Environmental > Aquatic > Freshwater > Ice >... | reverse complement strand
TTGAGTGAGTTCGTCGTCGCCAGTGCCCAGGCGGCGGCCAGCCGCCTGATCGAAGCGCACGAGACCGTTCGCTTGAGCCGCAGCGAACAGGCGGCATTCGTCAACGCCGTGCTCAAGCCGCCTGCGCCCAACGCGCGTTTGCGCAAGGCCGCAGCGGCCTACCGCAAACAGATGGGGCTGTGATTGCCCGCGCCCGCGCAGGCCACAACGCATCGGATCGAGCCGCTTGGCAAACACCATGACCGCAGTGCCTTCGACTGCGGCAGCGCGGCGCTTGATCGCTATCTGCTCCAACAGGCCCGGCAAGACTCAGAGAAGAGTGTCGCCGCGCCCTTCGTTCTGACCCTGCGGCCCGCCTTGGGGGTGCTGGGTTACTACACGTTGTCCGCATCTCTGGTCAGCGTGAGCGAACTGCCCCACACGCTGGCGCGGAAGCTGCCGCGCTACCCGCAGTTGCCGGTGACGCTGCTCGGCCGGCTTGCCGTTGACCAGACCATGAAGGGCAGGGGCATCGGGCAGTTCCTGCTCATGGACGCACTGCGCCGCAGCCTCGAAGCTGCTGCCCACATCGCGGCGATGGCCGTCGTGGTCGATGCCAAAGACGATGCGGCGGAGGCCTTCTACCGGCACTTCAGCTTTCTGCCGCTGCAAGAACAGCCGCGCCGCCTGTTCCTGCCGATGAAGACCCTCGCCGGGCTGTTCAATATGTGACGAACCGCAGGCCTGCTGACCGGCCACGCGAGGTGGCGTCAGCGGCTAGATGTGTTGCCGCTCAGGGTGCTTCTCGAAGCGCCGCTCTGAGCCCGAACGTGGCACCCGGCCGCGTGGTCGTTCACGTAGCCGGTAGCCTGCATGAACGCGTACACCGTGGTCGGGCCGACGAAGCGCCAGCCGCGTGCCTTCAGCGCCTTCGAGAGCTGCTTCGACTCTGCGCACTCGCTGCGGCCCTGCGGCAGGCTGAGCGGTGGCCGGAAGCGTTCGATGAACGCGGCAAACGACCCGGCCTCGGCGCGCAGTTCGACCATGCGCTGCGCGTTGTTGATCGTTGCCTCGATCTTGCCGCGGTGGCGCACGACGCCGGCGTCTTGCAGCAGCCGCTCCACGTCTATCGGGCCGAAGCGCGCGACCGCATCGGCATCGAAGTGCGCGAACGCACGCCGGAAGCCTTCGCGCTTGTTCAGGATCGTGAGCCAGCTCAGGCCCGATTGAAACGCTTCGAGGCTCGGCGTCTCGAACAGCTCGCGCTCGCTGCGTTTCGGCCGGCCCCAGTCGTGGTCGTGGCAGGCCACGTAAGCCGGTGTGGCCGCGCACCAGTGGCAGCGCGGCAGGCCGTCGTCGCCGGTGAACAGCGCGGTCGTCATGGCGTGGGCCCTCGTGCAGGCACATTCATGCGCGCACGCCGTTCGCGCCGCCACGCGAACCCCATGCGTGACACGAGCACCGCGCCGACGAGCACCAGGTAGCCGTTCAGCAGGCTCTCGCGCAGGTTGCCGAGTTGCTGCTGGTGGATCACGTCGAGCAGCGCGCGCGGCGCCGCCGCTGCATTGGCCACCGCGTTCGCCACACCGGCCAGCTCGCGCGTCATCACCCAGAAGCCGCCGGCAGCGAGCAGGGGCAGGCCGACCGCTGCCGCGAGCAGCGCCGGCCGCCAGCGCTGGAACCACGCGTGGTGCCGGAACGCCACATTCAAGCCCATGCAGCCATGCGCCCATCCGGGCGCGAGCAAGGCGAGCTGCCAGCCGGTGTTGCCGCTGCGAACCAAGTTGGTCACGATACGCCGGTAGTTCGGCGCCTCGCCAAACCATTCATACGCCACCCGGGTGCCCACCACATGGCCCAGGAGCAGCAACGGGATCGTGAGGCCGAAGCCGATGCGCAGCAGCTCGGCCGGTGGCAGCCGCAGCGTGTGGCGCTGGTGCAGGCTGGCCAGCGCAAGCAGCACATGCGTGGCCGCCGCGCCGTAGAGCAGCACAGTGCCGGGCAGGCTTTGCCACACGAACGCGGCAAACTTCAGCGCCGCCTCGGCTGCATCGAGCGACACCAGGCCAAGCGCGTGGTTGATGAAGTGCAGCGCGATATAGCACCACAGCACCTGCCCGGACGCCAGCCGCCACCGGCGCAGAAGTGGTGACCGCAGCGTCGGGAAGGTCTCGGCGCTGAAGGCCACGGCGGCGCGTATCAGGCCCGGTTCAGGCCGCCGTGACGGCGATCTTCGCCAATGCGCCCGAGGCGATGCGCCGCTGCCATTCCTTCGGCCCGGTGTCGTGCACCGACACGCCGTTCGAATCGACGGCCACGGTCACCGGCATGTCCCTGACCTCGAACTCGTAGATCGCTTCCATGCCCAGGTCGGCGAAGCCCACCACTTGGGCGTGGTTGATCGCCTTCGAGACGAGGTACGCCGCGCCGCCCACGGCCATCAGGTAAGCGCTCTTGTGCTTCTTGATGGCCTCGATGCCGGTGGGCCCGCGCTCGGCCTTGCCGATCATGCCGATCAGGCCGGTTTGCGCCAGCATCATCTCGGTGAACTTGTCCATGCGGGTGGCGGTGGTCGGGCCGGCCGGGCCCATGACTTCATCGCGCACCGGGTCTACCGGGCCGACGTAGTAGATGACGCGGTTGGTGAAGTCAACCGGCAGCACCTCACCCTTCGCGAGCATGTCTTGAATGCGCTTGTGCGCGGCGTCGCGGCCGGTCAGCATTCTGCCGCTGAGCAGCAGCGTCTGCCCCGGCTTCCACGCTGCCACTTCTTCCTTGGTCAGCGTGTTCAGGTCGACGCGCTGGCTCTTGTTGTAGTCGGGCTCCCATTTCACGTCGGGCCACAGGTCCAGGCTCGGCGGCTCCAGATAGGCCGCGCCCGAGCCATCGAGCACGAAGTGCGCATGGCGCGTGGCGGCGCAGTTCGGGATCATCGCGACCGGCTTGCTCGCGGCATGCGTGGGGTACATCGCGATCTTCACATCGAGCACCGTCGTCAGGCCGCCCAGGCCTTGCGCGCCGATGCCCAGCGCGTTGATCTTGTCGCACAGCTCGATGCGCAGTTCCTCGCACCTGTTCTGCGGGCCGCGGGCCTTCAACTCGTACATGTCGATGTCGTCCATCAGGCTCTGCTTGGCCAGCAGCATGGCGCGCTCGGCGGTGCCGCCGATGCCGATGCCCAGCATGCCCGGCGGGCACCAGCCGGCGCCCATGGTCGGCACCGTCTTCATGACCCAGTCGACCAGCGAGTCGCTCGGGTTCATCATCACGAACTTGCTCTTGTTCTCGCTGCCGCCGCCCTTGGCTGCAACCTGAACATCGACCGTGTTGCCTGGCACGACCGTCATGTGCACCACGGCCGGCGTGTTGTCTTTGGTGTTCTTGCGCTCGAAGTGCGGGTCGGCCACGATGCTGGCGCGCAACTTGTTGTCCGCGAAGTTGTAGGCGCGCCGCACGCCTTCGTTGACCGCGTCTTCGATGCTGCCCGGGAAGCCCTCGAAGCGCACGTCCATGCCGATCTTCAGGAACACGTTGACGATGCCGGTGTCCTGGCAAATGGGCCGCTTGCCTTCGGCGCACATCTTCGAGTTGGTCAGGATCTGCGCGATCGCGTCTTTCGCGGCCGGGCTTTGCTCGGCGGCATAGGCGCGCGCGAGGTGGGCGATGTAGTCGGCCGGGTGGTAGTAGCTGATGTACTGAAGTGCGCCGGCGACGGATTCAATGAGGTCGCTGGCCTGGATCGTGGTGGTCATGGTGAGGGGCGAGGTGGCACACGCGGCGATTATCGGTGCCACGGTTCCGGTACGTGGGTGCAATGAAAAAGGGCACCTTGCGGTGCCCTGGTCTTGCCGGTGGCGGGTGCCTCAGGCCTTGCGGCGGCGGGCCACGAAGCCCATGGCAGCAAGGCCGGCGAACATCAGTGCGTAGGTCTCGGGTTCCGGAACCGCCGCAGCCATGTGCGTGGCGCCGACTTGACCCGTGGTGGCGCCGGAAATCACGTCCGCCGTGAAGAACGCATTCGTATTGCCGCCCGTGCTGAGAAGAGCGAAGTCTGCCAGCGTCGCGTTGGCCACGGCGAACGTGAGTGGTGGGGTTGTCGCGCCCGGCCCGCCGTTCCGGCAACTCGTGCAGAAGATGCCGAAGGTGAACTGGCCGAACGGGCTGCCTTTGGCGGGAGCCGCCACCTTGAATGTGCCGCCGCTGCCGGACGTGATGCCCGAGATGTCGCCTTCCACCACGCCGGTTGCATTGAAGCCGAAGAGGACGTGGCTATTGGCGTTACCGGTCGTCACGAACTTGAATGTGGGCGCCAGCGTGATGCTGAAATCGACGCTCGTCCCGTCCTGGGTCAGCGAGACCGTGCCGTAGTTGCCCGGGGTTGCGAACGCGGAGCCGCCGTTGTCGAGTATGTAATCGACCGCGAGCGCCGGAAGGGCCATCGACGACAGCCCGATGACCGCTGCGGCACTAAGAACACTTCGGGAAAACTTCATTGGGGAACTCCTAGAGTTGATTGCGGGTTCGAATTGATACAAATGGTATTCCGCGCCCATGCCATGCGGCACCCCCGAGTTGCGGGGGAATACGCACAAGTGCGTCGGTGTGCAGCATGCGGTGCGTGCGGTTTGACCGTTTTTCGCTGCTTACACTGACGCTTTCGAAGGGATGCCCACTTGGTCACGAGCCTGCGCCGTTTCATCGCATCCGAGTCAGCCGGCGGCGTGGTGCTGGCGCTGGCCGCCCTGGTGGCGCTGGTCGTCAGCAACTCAGGCCTCGCGCCGCTGTACCGCCAGTTCATCGACATGCGCGGCGAAGTACGCATCGGCGGCGACTGGCTCGTCTTGTCGAAGCCCTTGCTGTTGTGGGTCAACGACCTGTGGATGGCGGTGTTCTTCTTCGTCGTCGGGCTGGAGCTGAAGCGCGAAGTACTGGCAGGTGAACTCGCGTCGGTGAAGCGGGCCGCGCTGCCCGCCATCGCGGCGTTCGGCGGCATGGTGGTGCCGGCGTTGATCTACGCGGCGCTCAACCACGGCGACGCCGTGGCGTTGCGCGGCTGGGCCATCCCGACCGCCACCGACATCGCCTTTGCGCTCGGCATCCTGATGCTGCTGGGGCCGCGCGTGCCGGCGTCGCTGAAGGTGTTCCTGACGGCGGTGGCGATCATCGACGACCTGGGCGCCATCGTCGTCATCGCGGTGTTCTACACGGCGCAGTTGTCGGTGCCGATGCTGCTGGCGGCGGGCGTGGGCGGGCTGGTGCTGTTCGCGATGAACCGCCTGCGCGTGGCGCATATCGGGCCCTACGTCGTGGTCGGTCTCGTCGTGTGGGTGTGCGTGCTGAAGTCGGGCATTCACGCCACGCTGGCGGGCGTGGCCACGGCGCTGGCGATCCCGCTTCGCGCGCCCGACGGCAACTCGCCGCTCGAGACGGCCGAGCACGCATTGCACCCGTGGGTGGCGTTCGCAGTGCTGCCCATGTTCGCGTTCGCAAATGCGGGTGTGAACCTCGACGGCGTGTCGCTCGCCACGCTCACGCAGGGTGTGCCACTGGGCATTGCGCTCGGGCTTGTCGCCGGCAAGGCCATCGGCGTGTTCGGCGCGTCGTGGCTGCTCATTCGATTGGGTTCGGCGTTGCCTGTAGGCGCCACCTGGCGCCAGTTCTTCGGTGTGTGCGTGCTGTGCGGCATCGGCTTCACGATGAGCCTGTTCATCGGCGGCCTGGCCTTCGCCGGGCAGGGTGCAGCGTACGAGACGCAGGTGAAGCTGGGGGTGCTGTTGGGGTCGCTCGCGGCGGGGGTGTTGGGGGCGGCACTGCTGCTCAGTGCTCCGCCTGCTGCGACGCGTTGAGCAGCCTGTCGGTGTAGGCAATTGCAATCGCCGACAACAGGAACGCGATGTGGATGATGGTCTGCCACATCAACACCTTGTCCGAGTAGTTGGCGGCATTGATGAAGGTCTTCAGCAGGTGGATCGAGCTGATGCCGATGATGGCGGTGCCCAGCTTGACCTTCAGCACCGAGGCGTTCACGTGGCTCAGCCATTCCGGCTCGTCAGGGTGGCCTTCCAGGTTCATTCGGCTCACGAAGGTCTCGTAGCCGCCGACGATCACCATGATGAGCAGGTTCGAGATCATCACCACGTCGATCAGCGCCAGCACGGCCAGCATGATGACGGTCTCGGTCAGCTTGGGCACCTGCTGGCCGATGATCTTGCCGGTGGCGTCCTGAATTGCGGGAAACTGGTAGCCCATGCCTTCGACCAGTGCCGTGAGCGCCGCCTCGTTACCGAACGCGGCTTCGACCAGGTGCACCAGCTCGACCCAGAAATGGAACACATAGACGCACTGCGCGAGGATCAGCCCGAGGTACAGCGGCAACTGCAGCCAGCGGCTCATGAAGATGAACTGCGGCAGCGGGCGAAGGCGGGGTGGCGGGTTCGGAGGCAGGGCCATGCGATGGTCTCGTCAGGTTGTGTGGCAGCGCCCGACAGTGCTCGAACGCACGCCCAGGCGCGGCCGCAGTTTAGTGGGCTGGCATGCCCGCAGGCACATGCGCCAGCCGGGAGTAAGGCGTTCGTAAGAGCGCAGCCCTAAGCTACGCTCACATTCGAGAAACGTTTCACCTCGCGAGGAGACCCCGCATGAACTCAGCCGACACGCACGTCTACAACCCGCCCGCCAACATCGTGCAAGGCGCGGCCGTCTCGGGAATGGACGCCTACCGCGCCCTTTGCGCCGAGGCCGAGGCCGACCACGAGGCCTTCTGGGCCCGCCAGGCGCGCGAACTGCTGAGCTGGAAGACGCCGTTCACCCAGACGCTGAACAGCACCAATGCCCCGTTCTTCAAGTGGTTCGAAGACGGCACGCTGAACGCGTCGTACAACTGCCTGGACCGGCAGGTCGAAGCCGGCCTGGGCGACAAGGTCGCGATCATCTTCGAGGCTGACGACGGGCGGGTCACGCGCATCACCTACGCCGAGCTGCTGGCGCGTACCTGCGCCTTCGCCAACGCCTTGCGCGCACGTGGAGTCAGATCAGGCGATCGCGTCGTCATCTACCTGGGCATGTCGATCGAGGGTGTGGTGGCCATGCAGGCCTGCGCACGCATCGGCGCGCCGCACTCGGTGGTGTTCGGTGGCTTCTCGGCGCAGTCGCTGCGCGACCGCATTGCCGACACCGGCGCGGTCCTGGTCATCACCGCCGACGAACAGATGCGCGGCGGCAAGGCGCTGCCGCTGAAGGCCATCGTCGATGAAGCCCTGGCGATGGACGGTTGCGAGTTGGTCAAGCACGTAATCGTGTACCGCCGCACCGGCGGCAAGGTGGCGTGGGCCGAGGGCCGCGATGCCTGGTTGCACGACGCGGTGGCCGGCCAAAGCGCCACCTGCGAGCCCGAGTGGGTCGGCGCCGAGCACCCGCTGTTCCTGCTCTACACCTCGGGCTCGACCGGCAAGCCCAAGGGCGTTCAGCACTCGACCGGCGGCTACCTGCTGCACGCCGCGCTCACGACCAAGTGGACTTTCGACCTGAAGCCGAACGACGTGTTCTGGTGCACCGCCGACATCGGCTGGGTGACAGGCCACACCTACATCACCTACGGGCCGCTCGCGCTCGGCGGCACCGAGATCGTGTTCGAGAGCGTGCCGACCTACCCCGACGCGGGTCGCTTCTGGAAGATGATCCAGGACCACAAGGTCACGATCTTCTACACCGCGCCGACGGCGATCCGCTCGCTCATCAAGGCGGCCGAAAGCAACCCGGCAGTCCACCCGGCGCGCTACGACCTGACGAGCCTGCGCATCCTCGGCTCGGTCGGCGAGCCGATCAACCCGGCCGCGTGGGAGTGGTACCACCAGAACATCGGCGGCGGCCGCTGCCCCATTGTCGACACCTTCTGGCAGACCGAGACCGGCGGCCACATGATCACGCCGCTGCCGGGTGCCACGCCGCTGGTGCCGGGTTCGTGCACGCTGCCGTTCCCGGGCATCGACGCGGCCGTGGTCGACGAGACCGGCAAGGACGTGCCGTGGGGTCAGGGCGGCATCCTTGTGGTGAAGAAGCCTTGGCCGAGCATGATCCGCACGATCTGGGGCGACCCCGAGCGCTTCAAGAAGAGCTACTACCCCGACGACTTCCAGGGCCGCTACTACCTGGCCGGCGACGGCGCGATCCGTGATGCCAAGACCGGCTACTTCACGATCACCGGCCGCATCGATGATGTGCTGAACGTGAGCGGCCACCGCATGGGCACGATGGAGATCGAGTCGGCGCTCGTCTCGTGCACCGAGCTCGTCGCCGAAGCGGCGGTGGTCGGCCGGCCCGACGACACGACCGGCGAGGCGATCTGCGCGTTCGTCGTGCTCAAGCGCTCACGCCCGACCGGTGATGAAGCGAAAGCGATTGCGAAGCAGCTGCGCGACTGGGTCGGCAAGGAAATCGGGCCCATCGCCAAGCCGAAGGACATTCGCTTCGGCGACAACCTGCCCAAGACCCGCAGCGGCAAGATCATGCGGCGCCTGCTGCGCTCGGTGGCCAAGGGCGAGGCGATCACGCAGGACACGTCGACGCTGGAAAATCCCGCCATCCTCGATCAACTCGGGCAGAGCTACTGACGAGCGTTCAGGCCACGCGGATCAGGTCTGCCGCTTTCTCCGCAATCGCGATCACCGGCGCGTTGGTGTTGCCGCTGACGATGCGTGGCATGATCGACGCGTCGACCACGCGCAGGCCTTGCAGGCCGTGCACGCGCAACTGCGCATCGACCACGTCCATCGCTCCTGGTCCCATGCGGCAGGTGCCCACCGGGTGGTAGATCGTGTCAGCGTGGCCGCGGATGAACTGCTCGATCTGCGCGTCGGTCACGGCCCCCGCCGACGCCGGCAGCTCCTGCCCGCGCAAGCCTGCCAGGGCCGGCTGCGCGAGGATGCGGCGCATCAGCTTGAAGCCGGTTACCAGCCGGTCCAGGTCGGCGCGGGCGGCCAGGAAGTTCGGGTCGATCAGCGGTGCTTTGAAGGGGTCGTTGCTGGCGAGCTTCAGGCTGCCCCGGCTCTCGGGCGTGAGCAGGCACACGTGGCACGAGAAGCCGTGGCCGAACACGGTCTTGCGGCCATGGTCGACGAGCTTGCCGATCACGAAGTGCAGTTGCAGGTCGGGCTGCGCGAGGTCGGGCCGGCTCTTGATGAAGCCGCCCGCCTCGGCGAAGTTGGTCGTGAGCATGCCGGTGCGTGCGCGGCGCCACTCGAAGACGCCCTTGATCGCACTCACCGCGCCGGTGAGCGAGATGCCGAACAGATCGGTGATGTGAGGCACGTTCACCACCTGCACCACGTCGACGTGGTCATGCAGGTTCGCGCCCACGCCCGGCAGGTCGTGCGCGACGGCAATGCCGTGCTGCTGCAAGTGCGCGCCGGCTCCGATGCCCGACAGCATCAGCAACTGCGGTGACTGCAAAGAGCCTGCACTCAACAGCACCTCGCGCTTCGCCTTGATCTGCCGCAGCTCGCCACCGACCCGCACCTCGATGCCCACGGCCCGCCTGCCTTCGAGCAACACGCGGGTGGTGTGCGCGCCGGTCATCACCGTGAGGTTGGCGCGGCCAAGGTTCGGTGTGAGGTAGCCCTTTGCGGCGCTGTGGCGCTCGCCGTTCTTGTGCGTCACCTGGTAGCGGCCCACGCCTTCTTGCGTGGCGCCGTTGAAGTCGTCGTTGCGGGGGTAGCCGGCCTGCGCGGCGGCGTCGATGAAGACGGGGCCGAAGCGGGTCGGGCTGCGCAGGTCCATCACGTTCAACGGGCCACCCGTGCCGTGGAAGGCGTCGGCGCCGCGCTCGTTGTGTTCGCTGCGCATGAAGTACGGCAGCAGGTCGTCGAAGCCCCAGCCGGGGTTGCCCTCGGCGGCCCAGTGGTCGTAGTCGCCGCGCTGGCCGCGCACGTAGCACATGGCGTTGATGGAACTGGAGCCGCCCAGCACCTTGCCGCGCGGCTGGTAGCCCCGGCGGCCGTTCAGGCCCGGCTGCGGCACGGTCTCGAAGGCCCAGTTCCCGATCTTGGTCTGTGCCATCAGCGCCAGGCCGGCCGGGCAGTGGATCAGCACGCTCGTGTCGGCCGCACCGGCTTCGACAAGGCAGACGGTGACCGCACGGTCTTCGCTCAACCGGGCCGCGAGCACGCAACCGGCCGAGCCGCCGCCGATGATGATGTAGTCGAACACGCTGGTCTCCAAGGGGCCGCCGCCGTGGCACCGCGGTCGTGGTGCAAGGGGCTGCAGCTCGAGCGGATGATATCGGCGCGCACGCCGCGAACATAAGGTGCACAACCCAATCGGGGCCGCTGGCCGCGCATCCAGCCCGGCTTTGCCCGCGTAACGTTCGGGGCCACGCGCGCTCTGGCAACATCAGCGCCGCGCCTTCAGGAGCCTCCCATGTTCAAGCCATTCGCCGCGGTGCTGGTTGCACTGTCTTCACTGTCCGCCACCTCATCTGCCTTCGCCGCGCTCGACGTCGGCGAGAAGGCGCCCGACTTCACCGCCCCGGCGGCGCTGGCCGGGCAGCAGTTCAGGTTCTCGCTCGCCGAGCAACTGGCCAAGGGGCCGGTGGTGCTGTACTTCTTCCCGGCGGCGTTCTCGGTCGGTTGCTCGGCCGAGGCGCACGAGTTCGCCGAAGCCACCGACAAGTTCGCTGCGCTCGGCGCATCGGTGATCGGCGTGTCCACCGACGACATCGACACCCAGGTCAAGTTTTCGATGCAGGCCTGCCAGGGCAAGTTCGCGGTGGCGTCGGACACGGGCAAGTCGGTGATCAAGTCGTACGACGCGGCCATGATGATGCTGCCCGACTACGCGAACCGCATCTCCTACGTCATCGCCCCCGACCAGTCGATCGCGTATGCCTACCAGAGCCTGAACCCGAGCAAGCACGTGGCGAACACGCTGACGGCCTTGCGCGAGTGGGGCATCGCGAACAACGCCAAGTTGCCGAAGTGAATCAGCCTGAAAGCGCTGTGTCGCCCGCCTTCAACTGCATCGCCGCCAGCGTGTAGCCGCCCGACGCGCCGTCGATGAAGTGCACATGGTCGCTCTGCATGGGCAGCGGGGCGATGCAGGTCAGCAGCGCTGCGGCCTCGCGGTGCGCGCCATAGCTGCACACCTCGGCCGCCTTTGCCTCGGCCAGCACGGCTTCGATCCGGTCGGCGTGTGCCACCGTGCAATCGAGCGTCATGCGCAGGCCGTCGTCGTAGCCTCGAAAGTCGGCATTCGCGACCAGTTCGCGCCGGTACCTGGCCGGGTCGAAGCCGCCCACGCGCACGCCAGTCCACAGCACCAGCGCGGCCACGAGCGACTCGAGTGCCAGCAGCAACCGGCGCACCAGCACCGACTCGCCGGGCCGCCTTGTGACGATGCTCATCAACTTGAAGCCGGAAGGCGGCCAGCGGAACGGCGGGCCGCTGTCGGGCAGCGGGCAGCGCGCCTGCGAGGTGTCCGCCAGCATCGCGTTGAGCCGCGCCACGAGCGCGGTGAAGCGCGGGTCGCCGAAGCCGCCGCTGGGCGTGATGATCAACGTGAGGATCACGCCCAGCGCGCTGGGTATCGCCTCCCAGTTGCAGGACAGGCCGGTGAGGTCGGGCTGCGCATCGGTGGCTGCGGCCGGCACCTTGAAGTGGCCGGCCTTGACCTGGCTCTCGGCCCAGCGCATGCCGCCGCCCGAGAACATCGCGTAGCGCACGTTGCTCGACGCCGCATAGCGCGCTACGCACACGTCGAGCCCGGCCGCGCGGATGGCCTCGACCGGCACCATGCCGGCGCGCATCTGCAGGCCCAGGTTCTGCGTCACCCATGCGGCGACGGTGGCCAATGCCTCGGCAGCGGCAGGCGCAAGGCGCGCCGGTACCGCGAAGCTCGCGCCATCGCCACCGAAGACGTACGGAATGGCCTGGCCCGCGAGTGCATTCGTGACGCCGGCGATGACCGCCGCGCCCGCCATGTTCACCGCCTTGGCCTGACCCTGCGCCTTGGCCTGGGTCGACTTGACGATGTCGGCGTTGCCCACGATCCAGCCCGCAGGCAGCGGCTGGTAGCGCGCCTGATCGGCGCCCTGGTCGAACGAGTCGAACACATTGACCGAGGCGTAGAACGCATCGCCGGTCGGCGTACTCATGTCCAGCCGCCGTCCACGATGAAGTCCTGCGCCGTGCACATGGCGCTGTCGTCGGCGGCGAGGAACAACGCCATGCGCGCGATGTGTTCGGCAAGCAGCGGCTGGTTGATGCACTGGCCGCGCGCGATGTCGGCGCGGCCGGCGTCGTCGAGCCACAGGCGCTGCTGCTTGTCGGTCATCACCCAGCCGGGCACGAGCGTGTTGACGCGGATGTTGAACGGCCCGAAGTCTCTTGCCAGGCTGCGCGTCAGGCCTTGCACGGCGGCCTTGCTGGTGGTGTAGACCGGCATGCCGCCTTGCTTGAGCTTCCAGCTGATCGAGCCGAAGTTGACGATCGAGCCGAAGCCTGCCTGCTTCATGTCGGGCGCCACGCATTGCGCGGCGAAGAACTGGTGCTTCAGGTTCACGCCGATGCCGGCGTCCCAGCTCTCGGGCGTGGTCGCTTCGATGCTGTGGCGCTGGTCGTTGGCGGCGTTGTTGAGCAGCACCGTGATCGGGCCGAAGCGCTCGCGCACACTGGCAACGGCGCGGCGCAACGCGTCGGTGTCGGTGATGTCGCACGCGACGAAGAGTGGCGCCGTGCGGGTGACCGACAGGCGCTCGGCCAAGGCCTCGCCGGAAGTGGAATCGATGTCGATGAAGCCCACGCGCGCCCCTTGCGCCGCGAAGTGCTCCACGAGACTCGCGCCGATACCGGTGGCGCCTCCGGTGATGAGCACGGGCCGGTCGAGCAGGCTGGGGTAGACGGCGAATGGGGGCATGGCAGTGGCTCCGGCCAGTGTAGGTGCGCCTCGGCTCGGGCGCCGCCCCTGAATCTACGCCTGAACGGGGCGAGCACCCTGGTGCGGCGCGCGCCGACAATGCCTGTCACCCCGACCTGGCACTGCCCGAGAAGCGAGCCTCCATGAATCACACCCGCGACCCCCGTGAGTTGCTGCAACGCATGTTTCAAGCGGCCATCGACGCCGCCCAACCCGCGCTGTGCCTGCCGACCTGGCTGCCCGCGCGGCCGACAGGCCGCCTCGTGGTGATCGGTGCCGGCAAGGCATCGGCCGCGATGGCGCGCGCGGTCGAGGACCATTGGCCTGGCCCGTTGTCCGGCCTCGTCGTCACGCGCTACGGTTACGGCGTGGCGTGCTCGCGCATCGAGATCATCGAGGCCTCTCACCCCGTGCCCGATGCCGCCAGCGTGACGGCAGCGCAACGCATTCTCGACACCGTGAAGGGCTTGTGCGCCGACGACGTGGTGCTCTGCCTGATCTCGGGTGGCGGCTCGGCCTTGCTGGTCGCACCGGTCGAAGGCCTGTCGCTCGACGACAAGCAAGGCGTCAACCGCGCGCTGCTGAAGTCGGGCGCGAGCATCAGCGAAATGAACTGTGTGCGCCGCCACCTGTCGGCGATCAAGGGCGGCAGGCTCGCCGCCGCATGCCACCCGGCGAAGGTCATCACGCTGCTAATCTCGGACGTTCCCGGCGACCGGCCCATGGACATTGCCTCCGGCCCCACCGTCGCCGACCCCACCACCTGCGCCGACGCGCTGGCCATCGTCAAGCGCTACGGCATCGCGTTGCCCGCGGCCGCACTCGACGCACTGCAAAGCGGGCGCGGCGAGAGCATCAAGCCGGGCGATGTGCGGCTGGCCGGCAGCGAGTGCCACTTGGTCGCCACGCCGCAGATGGCGCTAGAAGCGGCTGCCAACCTTGCGCGCGACGCGGGCGTGGCGGTGCACATCCTCGGGGACAGCATCGAGGGCGAGGCGCTCGACGTGGGCAAGGTCATCGCCGGCATCGCGCTGCAGGTGGCGCGCCATGGCCAGCCGTT
>Ga0123337_10004609_pt1 | contig 13945 bp, 13 predicted proteins | sample frozenSSSSmetaG_FD_89792 | JGI IMG/M metagenome (GOLD analysis project Ga0123337, IMG submission 89792) | Glacier valley bacterial and archeal communities from Borup Fiord, Nunavut, Canada, to study Microbial Dark Matter (Phase II) -... | ecosystem: Environmental > Aquatic > Freshwater > Ice >... | reverse complement strand
GCAAAGCCTCCAACGCCACTTGCTACAACGCGGGAAACCCGCGCAACGCTGTGGCTCCCCAACCTACAATTTTTTTGCAACATTACTACCGAGATTTTTTCAGAAATCAAATATGATTCCTATATCCTCCTAATGAAACTAACTCTCGTGAAGAATTCGACGACGAGCAACAGGCAGATCAGAATGGTAACGAGAGAGTAATTTGGACGTATTATCATATAAGTTGAATAATTCCCAAACTATACCTATGATTGCTAACAAAAACTTTTATGTCGTAAAAGAAGCTATCTTAATAAATGAGCAAGGAAACTTAACATTAGGAGAAGCAGCTAAGGCTAAAGTTTACCGAGTATTAACTAATGATGCAGGGCAGATTTTACTAGACCCCATAGATTTAGAAAAGATTCCTGAAAATCAAAAATGGTTGTGGCAAAATCCAGAAGCGCTAGCTATGGTGCTACAGGGTATACAAGAAGCAGCAAGGGGAGAAGTTCATGATTTAGGTTCATTTGCTCAATACGCAGACTTGGAGATTGATGATTAATGCAATTTCGTCTGCAATATTCAACTGAAGCCAGAGATGTATTGAAAAATTTAGAGCAAACTGACCCAAAAAAGTACCGAAAAGTCTCTAAAACATTAGCTTTGATAGAAAGTAATCTCTGTCATCCTGGTTTGCAAACCCACAAATATGATGATTTATTTGGTTCCAATGGCGAAGAAGTATTTGAAGCATACGTAGAAAATAAAACACCTGCTGCGTTTAGAGTTTTTTGGTACTACGGCACTGGTCAAGGAGTGATAACAATTTTAGCAATTACCCCTCATCCCTAGTTAAATTGTTAAATGGACAAATAATTAGTTAATGTACATTTGGGCTTTTGTGTTCGCAGTTCCTAACAAGTAACCTTTTTTTGATACAGTGATGCTTTGTCGATCGCTCCTCATCTCTATGTCCCAGGTATCACTTCCCCAATCGCTCCATCCATACCTACCTCTCACCGCTCTTGCGCCCATGCAGGATGTGACAAACCTCTGGTTTATGAAGGTGATTGCCCACTACGGCAGTCCTGACTACTTCTTTACCGAGTATTTCCGCGTCAATGATACCTCACGGCTCAATCGTAACATTCTGACAGCAATTACCGAAAACGACACGGGTCGCCCCGTTTTTGCTCAAATGATTGGCGAAAGCATTCCAGACTTAGTAAGAACAGCAAAGGAACTCTGCAACTATAATATCGCTGGAGTTGACTTGAACATGGGCTGTCCAGCACCTAGAATCTATCGCAAAAATGTTGGGGGTGGATTGCTACTCTCACCAGAAAAAGTGGATCGGATTTTGGGAGAACTGCGTTCTGCTGTCAACGATCGACCTTTAACCGTGAAGATGCGCGTAGGGTTTGAAAATACAGATAACTTTTACGAAATTCTAGATATAATCAATCGCCACAGCATTGATTTACTGAGTTTGCATGGTCGCACGGTGAAAGATATGTACCACGGGGCAGTAAAATATGATTTGATTGCTAAAGCGGTAAAACGAGTCGATTGTCCAGTGCTTGCCAATGGGAATATCGACTCGGCGACAACTGCTGTTGAAGTGCTTTCTCAAACGGGTGCGGCGGGTGTGATGGTGGGACGCTGGGCGATCGCAAATCCTTGGCTTTTTAATCAAATTCGGCAAGCTTTGCGCTTCGAGACGATCACGCCCGTTCCTTTAGTAGAGGTACGCAACTATATTGATCGTTTATGGCAAACCCCCGCAGCAGCAACTATGCCAGAACGAGCGCGCGTAGGCTACCTCAAAATGTTCCTCAACTATATTGCCCTAAATGTTGATGCTGAAGGTGATTTCCTGCGGCTGATGCGACAGACACAGACTGAGGTAGAACTGTTTAACCTCTGCGATCGCTTTCTCCTTGCTGATCAAAAGAAAACTTTAGCCCTAGCACCCTCCGAGTACAGTGGGAGGCTTACGGCGAAATAGCTAACTTTGGCTACTTTCATGATTTTTTCAATTGTTCTAAATAAACGGCAACCGATATCATAATGCTGTTACCTTTTTGTTAAGAATAGTTACAACTTCTTAACACAAGGAAATATTTATTATGGAAGTCTCACTTGAGAAGAATGCCCCACATCAGGTTGTGATCGTTGGTGGTGGCTTTGGTGGACTGTATACAGCAAAAGCTCTGAAGAGTGCAAATGTAAATGTTACTCTGATTGATAAACGTAACTTTCACCTATTTCAGCCGCTTTTATATCAAGTTGCCACAGGTACGCTATCACCTGCTGATATTTCCGCACCATTGCGATCTCTATTCAGCAAAAGCAAGAATACAAAAGTGTTGTTGGGAGAAGTAAATGATATTGATCCAAAAGCGCAACAAGTTATTCTGGGTGATGAAGTAGTACCCTATGATACATTGATTGTCGCCACAGGTGCTAACCATTCCTATTTTGGTAAGGATAACTGGAAAGAATTTGCTCCTGGCTTGAAAACTGTTGAAGATGCCATAGAAATGCGTCGTCAGATATTTTCGGCATTTGAAGCGGCAGAAAAAGCAACTGATCCAGAAATTCGCCGGGCTTTGTTGACTTTTGTGATTGTGGGGGGTGGTCCCACCGGTGTAGAATTAGCAGGTGCGATCGCGGAATTGACATACCAAACTCTCAAAGAAGATTTCCGCAGCATCAACACCTCAGAAGCAAGAATTTTACTATTGCAAGGGGGCAATCGCATCCTCCCACACATTGCGCCAGAGTTATCGAAAGTAGCAGCAGAATCTTTGCAAAAGTTGGGTGTGGCTGTCCACACTAACACCAGAGTAACAAATATTGAAAATGACATCGTTACTTTCAAGCAAGGCGATGAATTGACAGAAATTGCCTCAAAAACTATATTGTGGGCAGCAGGTGTTCAAGGTTCGCCTCTGGGGAAAGTCCTAGCGAAAAGTACAGGAGTAGAGTGCGATCGCTCAGGACGTGTAATTGTAGAACCGGACTTGACTATCAAGGGTTATAAAAACATTTTTGTAGTGGGAGATTTAGCCAACTTCTCCCATCAAAATGATAAACCCTTACCTGGTGTTGCACCGGTAGCCAAACAACAAGGAGAGTATGTAGCTAAACTCATTAAACGCAGGCTTCAAGGTAATACTTTGCCACAATTTCGTTACAATGACGTGGGTACTTTGGCGATGATTGGGCAAAATTTAGCTGTTGTAGATTTAGGCTTAATCAAACTCAAAGGTTTCATTGCTTGGCTCTTTTGGCTAGTAATTCACATCTACTTCTTAATCGAGTTTGACACTAAAATAGTAGTAGCAATTCAGTGGGCGTGGAATTATATCACTCGTAATCGTCGTTCAAGATTGATTACAGGTCGAGAAGGTTTTGTAGAGGCAAAAACTGTTAACAATAGCGTGCAACAGCCTTCTACTCCTGCAACGGCTGAATGCAAAAGTTGAACCTAAAAAAACATTCAGATTTCAAAAGAATCCAAAGTTCATCAAACTGAAAAGTTATTGGCGGGAGTTCAGCATCAAGGAAGGTAAATATTGTTTAGCTGCTGCCAATAACCTCCCAAATGTCTTGCTATCCATGAGTTCGCTTTGTTGCGAGTCTGCCGAAAGGTAGAGTCGAAGAGATGCGCCAGAGTCTTAAATCTGTTACTAATTACAACAATAATGTTGCACTAAGTGGGTAGATGCGATGGAAAAGTGATTTTACAATTAAATACATCACACTATGGGAGCAAGAGATGGCAAACGATCGATTGAAGATGCAAGATCCACGTCAGCAATATCCAGGGCCGCCTTTCCCCCGTCAGCCGCAGCCGGCACCGGGACTTGCTCAACAGATGATTCCTCAGCCGGATCACGGCGAGGAGCAAAGAACTTGGGGATAAACTCTCACAGAAATAGCACAGTTAGAGCAAGCTATCCATGACTGCAATTACAATGTTAGAAGTTAAGTTATTGAAGAGGTGAGTTATGACAAAAGAATATATGGATTCTTTAGAGGCAATTGTTGATCAATTAACATTAGCCGCAGTTCTAGAAATGTTAGAACGAATCAGTCATAAAAAAGCAGAAAATCTTAGAAGTCATTGGAAAGATGAAATTTCTGCAAAGCTTTGGGATAAAGCTGCTAGACAGATAGAACAGATAAATATTGATATCTAATTAATAATTAAAATTTTGGTTGTGTTGCAAAGCCGTAGCGATCGCGTGAAAGTTACTAACTGTAAGTCACAAATTGTCTTGCTGATTTTCTGGCGAGTAAGGAACACCTAACCCCTGGGGCGGTATAGATTTACCGGCTAATCCTAGTAATGCAAATAAAGCGATCGCGTATGGTAACATAACTAAAAATTGATAAGGAATATTTGCACCAAAAGCTTGAATTCGTAACTGTAAAGCTTCTGTAGCACCAAATAACAAACAAGCCAAAGCAGTACCTAAAGGATGCCACCTACCAAAAATTAAGGCTGCGATCGCAATAAATCCTTTACCTGCACTCATCCCTTCGGTAAAAAATTTTATTTGCACCAAAGTCAGATCAGCCCCTCCTAAACTGGCAAGACAACCACTCACTACTACAGCCAAATATCGCACCTTTGATACTGAAAGCCCAGCCGTCGCAGCAGCTTGGGGATATTCGCCTACCGCCCGCAAAGTCAGCCCAAAGCTAGTATGAAAGAAAATATAGATACTGACAGCAACTAGAGTTATCAGTAAATATACAAGAGCATCTTGCTGGAACAACAGAGAGCCAAGTATAGGTATGTTTGCAAGACCAGGAATGACCATAGGCTCAATTCCTGGTAATCTTTGAGTGCTACTGCCATTAAATACTAACCGCGCTAAAAACGATGTCAACCCCGCAGCTACTAGATTAATCGCTAACCCTGATACTAACTGATTAACATATAAAGTGACACACAGAAAAGCGTGAAGTAAACCGACTAATCCCCCAGCAATCAACGCACAGAGAACACCAAGCCAAGGGTTGCCAGTATAAAAGGTAGCGGCGGCGCTGGAAAAAGCACCAGTTATTAACATCCCTTCGAGGGCAATATTTAGCACTCCTGAGCGTTCCGAGTACATTCCACCAAGGGCAGCAAATGCTAGGGGTACTGCTAAGTTTAAGCTAGCAATTAAGTAATCAGAGAGGAAGTTAAGGTTATTCATAGTTTTTTTTTAAACGCAGAGGGACGCTAAGGGAAGCGCAGAGTATCGCAGAGAAATTTTCGCGTTAAACCTCAGCGTTAGTTTGCGTTTTTATTCGTCTTTCTACGGCGAGGCTGATGGCAATAAATAACACTGTTAATCCTTGAATTGCATAAATTATAGTCACTGGTACTCCCGCACTACGTTGCATGACATTTGCACCACTACGCAAGGCGGCAAAAAATAAAGAAGTCAACACTACACCGCCAATACTACCGCGACTTAAAAAAGCGATCGCCACAGCATCAAACCCATAACCAGATGATACCTGTTCAAATAAGCGGTACTTTAACCCCATCACCTCAGATGCACCCGCTAACCCGGCTAAACCACCTGCCAACGCCATGACTAGCATGATCGTATTTTTGACCGAAATCCGGGCATAATGGGCTGCTGTGGGGTTAAAACCAACGGCGGCAATTTGGTATCCTAGAGGCGATCGCGCTAATAATACCCACAATATTCCGGCTGCCATTAACGCCAGTATTATACCCGCATGGGCTAAACTTTGAGGTAAAATAATTGGCAACTGTGCTTCTTTAGCAATTAATGGCGAATAAGGACTAGGTGCGCCTGGTGATTTTAAGGGGTTTTGCACTAAGTAGCTAACTAAATTCACCGCAATATAATTCAGTAATAGAGTAGTGATGACTTCATTGATTCCCCGTACTGCTTTGAGATAACCGGGTATCCAACCCCAAACCGCACCAAAGAGAAATCCCGCGAGAAGTGCTAAGGGAATGTGTATGACAGCAGGTATTCCTTGCACATATAACCCGATTAAAGTGCTACCCAAGGCACCGAGGTAAATTTGTCCTTCGCCACCGATATTAAATTGACCAGCCCGTAATGCTACTAATACCCCTAAACTGGTGAATAATAGGGGTGTGATTTTGGTGAGGGTGTTACCAAACCCAAAGTAAGTAGTTAGGGATTCTTGAAATAAAGCTGTGTAAGCAGTGATGGGATTTGCCCCAGCAAGTAATATGAGCATGGCACCGATGATGAAAGCAGAGGCGATGGCAATTAGCGGTGATCGGATTGGTAGCAGAAGTTGAAAGCGTTTATTTGTGATCATGATCCAATGATTGCCACCCAGTAAGTCGGCTTTTGGTAAGATAATACCGTGCAAGTTTTGTTCTCCTGCAATGTAACGACTTGGCATTTTAACCTCTGTGTATCCCCCCAGCCATCAATAAACCAATTTCCTCTATCGTCGCTGTCTGTGCATCCAAAATAGCGACAAACTCTCCTCTGTAGATTACGGCAATGCGATCGCTCATTGCCATCACTTCTTCTAACTCTGTAGAAATATACAAGATTGCGGCGCCGCGATCGCGTTCTACCAATAAGCGAGAATGAATTGCGGCGATCGCCCCTACATCTAATCCCCGTGTGGGTTGCATCGCCACAATTAAATTTGGTTCTCCCGCCAGTTCTCTTGCCAATACTACCTTTTGTTGATTTCCTCCCGATAGTTGGCTTACCTTGATATCTTCCCCAGTCGCCCGAATATCAAATTCTTCCATGACAACTTGAGCATAATTTTTGATTGCTAGTGGTTGTAATAAAAAATTCCGGCAGAATGGCAAGCTTTTAAAAGCATTCAAAATCAAGTTTTGGGCAATGCTAAACTGCAACACTAAACCCATTTTTTGCCGATCTTCAGGAATGTACCCGATTCTCTGGCGAGTACGGAAGCTCTTAAACTCAATCTTACCCTTGTTGATACTTCTTAAACCTGCAATCGCATCAGCTAATTCTCGTTGTCCATTGCCATCTACACCAGCAATTCCTAAAATTTCCCCAGCCCGTAATTCAAATGAAACATTGCGGACAGCAGAAATATCTCTATCATCAACAACTGACAAATTTTGTACCGACACTATCACTTTTCCCGGTACAGATGCAGATTTATTCACTTGTAAAGCTACTTCGCGCCCCACCATCAATTCTGCTAATTGCTGAGGAGTCACTTCTTTAGCTGTCGTTGTCGCTACTACTTTACCTCGTCGTAGCACTGTGATTGTATCGCAGAGATTAATTACCTGTTCTAACTTGTGACTAATAAAAATAATCGTCTTGCCAGCTGCCGCCAGTTGTCGCAAGATATTAATTAATAATTTTACTTCGGTTGGGATCAAAACTGCTGTTGGTTCATCAAGAATTAATAGTTGGGCTTGGCGATATAACACTTTGAGAATTTCTACTCGCTGTTGTGTCCCTACTGGTAAATTTTCTACTTGATCTGTAGGGTCAATTTCTAGCCCATAAGCTTGGGATAAAGCCGCAATTTCTTGTTGTTTTTCCCGCAGATTTAAGCACCAATTATTTTCTCTACCCAGGATGATATTTTCGGTAACAGTTAACTTAGGCACAAGCATAAAATGTTGATATATCATGCCTATACCTAGTTTGATTGCGCTCTTTGGAGAGGTAATTTTTACTAATTTATCTTCTAAATAAATTTTTCCCGTATCAGGTTGATATAGACCACTAATAATGTTCATTAAAGTCGTCTTACCTGCGCCATTTTCACCTAAAATTCCATGAATTTTACCAGCATCAACAGTGAAGCTAATATTTTCATTAGCAATAAATGAGTTAAAACGTTTACTAATATTTTCTAAACGTAAATACATTGAGGTTCATGCTTTTTTGACACAACGGGTATCTTTACCAGCTTCCTGGCAATTTTCAAAGATAATTTTTTTATCGATAATTCCCTGTTGTACTTTCAAAGTATTTTGTTTAACTGTTTCCGGTACTGCGGCCCCAAATTTACCTAAATATAATATATCTTTTCTTTCTAAACCTATAGTATATATCTGCCCTTTGAGTTGTTTTTGTTTTGCGAGTTCTGCTAAATAAGCTATTGCTATATCTAATCGTTTAACTGCACTTGTTAACACTGCTTTGGGAGCAACATCTAATTGGTCTTTTGTATTCCCAAAAGCATAAACTCCTTTATCACTCGCTGCTTGCAAAACTGCGGCTGAAGAACTATCTAACCATTGATAAATTACATCAGCACCTGAAGAAATTAAGGCAAGTGTAGCTGATTTTGCTTTAGCAACATCATTCCAATCACCTAGAAATATAGAAGTAATTTGAATATTGGGTTTAACTGATTTTGCTCCTAATTTAAATCCCCGTAGTTCTTCTTGAGTAGCGGGGAATTCTTGTCCAGCAATATAAGCTAATTTATTAGATTTAGTGATAGCCGCGCCAATAATTCCACATAAATAACTACTTTGCAAGTGATCTATTCGCAAAGAGGCAATATTTGCTCCCTTGTTATTACCATTTACACCCACAAAAAATGTATTGGGAAATTGTGGAGCAACTTGTTCAATGGCTGCGTCAAATTGTCCACCGTGGGCGAATACGACATTATAACCTTTGCGGGCAAAGTCTGTTAATGCTTCTGTTTGATCTGCTTGGGCGACTTGTTCGAGATATGCAACTTCTGCACCCAGCTTTTGTTTAGCAAGGGTTAAGCCTTCGTAACCAGACTGATTCCAAGCTTTATCAGTGATCATTCCAGGGAGTGCGATCGCTATTTTAAAACCTTCCCCACTATTACTAACTGTTGGTGTCGTGTTTTGATTGCTCTTGCAAGCTTTCAGTAAGAGGCTAGTAGCGAAAGTGGCTGAACCATACAAAACAAATTTACGTCGAGGAAAATATAGTGCCATATCCCAGGGTAAGCGCCTCTAATTTCGTATTTAAGAATACAGCATATTTTACCAAGGTAAGAGCAATTTTAGCAATTACCCCTCATCCCTAGTTAAATTGTTAATTTCCCATTTCACTCCCAAATTCGTTGTAGATTGAGTACAAATCCAGGGAAAATTTTCTCCCCAGAAAGAGTTTGAGGTAATTTTAAAATTTCCATTTCTTGTCCTGAACGATAAATTTCTACTTCCTGTTTTTTCCTGTTTATCAACCAACCCAATCGACACCGATTTGTTCTATACTCATCCATTTTGTTTTGAACTTTTTTCAAAGTGTCGGATGGTGACATTATTTCAATTACAAAATCAGGACACAGAGGAATAAATTTTTCTTTTTGTTCTTTAGTCAAAGCATTCCAACGGGATTTTTCCACCCAAGAAACATCAGGAGAACGGTCAGCACCATTTGGTAAAGTAAATCCAGTTGATGAATCAAAAACTTCGCCAAGTTGATTTTGTTCATTCCATGATGCTACTTGAAGAATTAAATTAACATTACTTCTCCCTGTTTCTCCTCCTGTCGGTGGCATTATAATTAATTCTCCCTGAGCATTACGTTCTAATTTTAAATCTGGGTTTTCTGCACACAATTGATAAAACTGCTCTCTTGTCAGTTTAATTACAGAATTGAGATTTAATGTAAGTGCTGTCATCGGAGTATCTCCCGTTTTTGTTCGCTGACTGGGTTACAAACCTATATCCATTTTGTTCTGCACCACAATAAAAGGGGATGAAATACTAACTTATAGCATTTTGCTGCAACGCTTCAGCCCCGACAATATACCGCATTACTTACTTAATTTCCAACATTGCCTGACTCATCTTTTATTTCCCGACAACTCTATTATTTCTCTTCAAAATGTACACAAAATAATGTATATCTGATTTGACGTATATTGCTAAAATAGCGATGCCGACGGCGGGCTACACCTACGCGGCATGTCAAAGCGCCTATGGACACACTTGGCAACACAACTCCATCATCGGGCTACATCTTAGCACTGGACTTAGGTACGACAGGCAACCGCGCCTTTGTATTTAACGCAGACGGCCAGATTGTTGGACAGGCATACAAAGAACTAACTCAGTATTATCCTCAGCCCGGATGGTTAGAGCATGACCCGCAACAAATCTGGCAAGATACCTGTTGGGTGATGCAAACCGCCATTGGGAATGCCCAGATTGCTCCATCCGCGATCGCAGCCTTGGGACTAACTGTACAGCGTGAAACCTGTTTGATTTGGGATAAAACTACTGGGAAACCACTCCAAAGAGCGATCGTCTGGCAAGATCGCCGCACTGCTCCCTTTTGCCATCAGTTACAACAGCAAGGCTACGCTCAAGAAATCTACGATCGCACTGGCTTAATTATCGATGCCTACTTTTCTGCTACCAAACTCAGGTGGTTATTAGACAAGTTTACCGATATTGACCTGAACAATGTCTTAGCAGGAACTATTGATACCTGGGTGCTGTGGAACCTCACAGGTGGGAAAGTCCATGCTACTGACCACAGCAACGCCAGCCGGACAATGTTGATGAATCTCAAAACCTGTGAGTGGGATGACATACTACTGGATCTGTTTCAGATTCCGGCTCATATTTTGCCCCAGATTCAGCCGAGTTTAGGAGTATTTGGAGTTACTGATGCTAATTTGTTAGGCGCTGAAATTCCGATCACTGCCATCTTGGGAGATCAACAAGCGGCTCTATTTGGTCATGGCTGCGTAGGCGTAGCCCGTCCTAGACATCGCCCCGGTATGATCAAATGTACTTACGGTACTGGTAGCTTTTTGGTAGCTCACACAGGTAATCAAATTGTGCGATCGCCGCATCAACTTATTTCGACGGTGGCATGGACACAAGGGAATTCAAGGGGGACTTTAGATGTAGACTATGCTCTCGAAGGAAGTATATTTACTAGTGGGGCTTGTATCCAATGGTTGCGCGATCGCCTGAAGCTGATTAAAACTGCTGCTGAAACTGAAGCAATGGCAAATCAGGTAAAAGATAATGGCGGAGTATATTTTGTGCCTGCATTTAGTGGATTGGGTGCCCCCTACTGGGATATGAGCGCTAGGGGAGCCTTTTTCGGCATTACCGCCAGTGTACAACCAGAGCATCTAGTTCGCGCCGTATTGGAAGCGATCGCTTATCAAGTTTTGGAGGTGGTGCAGGCGATAAATGCATCTAACAGTACTCCCGTTGGGCGATTAACTGTAGATGGTGGTGCTTGCGAGAATAATTTCCTGATGCAGTTTCAGGCTGATGTGCTGGGTATTCCAGTTGAACGTCCGATAATGCGCGATACGACTGTTCAGGGTGCAGCATTTGCAGCAGGTTTAGCTGTAGGATTTTGGGAGAGCCATGAAGCATTGGTGCAACAACGGCAGATTGAACGTGTGTTTGAGCCAGGGAGCGATGACCGATTATCCAACTTTGCGACTTGGCAAAAGGCAGTGAAACGCACTCTCGCTTGGACGGAGTAGCCTTTCATCAAAAACGAGTTGAAGCAAAAATTCTTAGTATGATATCACGTCCAGGTAAAATGCGGGATGAATTCGCGGTTGAAACCATTGAAAATTCGTTTCAAATTGGGCGAAATCATCCCATGATTCAGCAACGCCAATTATAGCTGGGTGGGCATTTACCATCAAAAAGACACCCGTAGTCACACTTGTGATTTTTACTTTCAAATTTTAGTTGAGAACCTTTTTTAGACTTTAATAAATCTGTGAAAATCCCCTTATTCAAAACTCTGAATTAGACAATAAACCAAAGTGCTCGCATCAGATCGAACCAATCGTTTGTCTCGAAAATAACTGATTGTTCGCCTTGTAATTTTGCACCAGGATAAAAAGAATTTTCGTAAGCATCAGGTGGATGTTTGTATTCTACCTCAAGCTTAAATTGCTCAGGTAAGGGTTTCACCTGAATTTGCTTTCGGTGCTGCAATGCTCGTTTTACACCCGCTTGAATTTGCTTGACAACTTCTTCAGGATGAATTCCCCATACTGATTCACCGATTCCCTTGTTTGTAGTAACTGTTTCTATGTTTGTGTCATAATCTTTTACAGATTGACACAAACCAGAATCTCCAGAGACAAATACAACAGGAACTCCTTCATAAGCGGCTGTTTTCGCTACTAAATGGAACTCGCTTATTGGTTGACCATTTAGCAGAATTCTGTTCATTTCCTCACTCAAAGTATGTGCTAGCGGGTTATGACCAGATCCAGATCGTGAGTGGTAGCCAATCAATACTAATGCAGTAAAGCTGCTATTTAATTCTTGAACCATGCCATATGGATGTCCGCTCCATCCTCGAATAAGTTGTGTTGGATAAGGTAATTGATAGGGATCAAGATTTCTGCCCGTGTCATGAGCATCCTTAACGATAATCTCAGTTGCGCCAACCGCTATTGCTCCCTCACAAGCTGCAATGACTTCACGGGTCATTTGCTCTTGGAAAATATCGTATTGTTGTTTACCTAAAGTCGCTTCATCCCAGTGGCTGATTCCAGTAATTCCTTCAATATCTGCACTAATATAAATTTTCATAACACATCAGAGTTGCCTCTTTATCTAGCTTAATATAGAAGACTTTGTTCTTGCATAATAGGGCATAGTCGTCAACTTAACAATATCAGTAATTTAACAATTCAAGGTGGACACTCATGAATACGTCCTCTTGATTCAAGTAAGGAATATTTCTAAGAGGTTTTTTGAAAAGTGCTTTGCTGTGCAATGGTTCCAACCCTTTTAGCCCCATAAATACCCCACTTTTAGGCAACTGGAAACTCAATTTCTCCTCCTTATTTTAGCAGGGTTAGCGCGTCTGAAATCCTATTGACATGAGGATTATGGCAGAGGGTCGATGTCCATATTGCGATGCGGTGAGCTATAATTTGCAGCTTCACATGGAATTGGTGTAATTAAATTGTATTCAATCCTCTCTCTACTCAGCAGTCCGAGCCGGAGAACCTACCCAAGAGGAGGCAGCAGGAAGGGATTCGCCTTTCATCAGCATGGAAAGATTGCCTAAGCAGGAATCGGATGCCATAACAGTATCATAGAGAACAATAGCAGCACTGCCTACTGAACAGCGATCGCCAATCTTCACAGTTGATATCTTCATCACCCGGTCTTCAAAAAGGTGGGTTTGCAAGCCACAATCAGCATTCAGTGTGACATCATTGCCAATGCGAATTGTGTCAAATTCCGTAATATCAGTGGTATCGGTGTAAACCCGTCTCCCAATCTTGCAGCCCATCAAGCGGAAGTACCAGTTAATAAATGGTGTACCCCGTAACATATCTACCAGGAATGGTACTGCCAGGGTCTCATGTAAACAGGTTACTAATTCTGATTGAAATACAAAGCTAGACCATAGAGGGCGCTCTGTAGGTTGATACCGCCCAACAATTAGCCATTTGACAACGATGGTAATCAGCACGGCGGCTAGTCCAAAGCCGAGATAAAGGAACGGCAAAAATAGCATCAATGCCCATTCATCATAATATACGTTCAGCAATAGCATTTCATTGATCAGCAGAGAACTCAAGACGACGATGCAAGTCAGTGGCAAAAGAACTCGAACGGCATCAAAACCCATACGTTGCAGCACAAGACTCAAGGGTGGTTTGTAAGTTGATTCCACCGAAAACCCTTGGGCAATTTGGCGTTGTGGGAGGAGAATCCCAGGGGAACCGAACCAGGCAGTATCTCTTCGAGCAGCTTGGTTCAGATCAGATGGAGGCGTTGACATACAACCAATGAGGGTTTCATCTCCGATTGTCACACCAGCCGGTAGTAGAGCACTGTTGCCAATAAACGAGCGCTTGCCAACATAGGTGGGGAGCAAATACATCCGTCCTCGCTCAACTCTAGGCACACCCATAATTACACCATCCGCAATAAAGCTCTCACTGCCGATAGTTACCAGATCAGGAATTAAAGCAGCCGGCGTAG
>Ga0123337_10004608_pt1 | contig 13947 bp, 10 predicted proteins | sample frozenSSSSmetaG_FD_89792 | JGI IMG/M metagenome (GOLD analysis project Ga0123337, IMG submission 89792) | Glacier valley bacterial and archeal communities from Borup Fiord, Nunavut, Canada, to study Microbial Dark Matter (Phase II) -... | ecosystem: Environmental > Aquatic > Freshwater > Ice >... | reverse complement strand
TCACCGGCAATACCAATGCGGCGTTGTTCAGCGTCCCACCGACGATCTCGTCCACGGGTGTGCTGACCTACACCCCTGCGGCGAATGCCAACGGTACGGCAACCATCACGCTGACGCTGCAGGACAATGGCGGCACCGCCAACGGTGGCGTGGATACCAGCGCGCCGCAGACCTTCGTCATAAATGTCACCTCGGTCAACGACGTGCCGAGCTTTACCAAGGGGCCCGATCAGACCCTGCTCGATAATGTAGGTGCGCAGACGATAAACCCGTGGGCCACGGCGATCTCGCCAGGTCCGGCCAACGAGTCTGGTCAGGCTGTGAATTTCATCATCGTCAGCAACGACAATCCCGGCGCGTTCTCGGCACAACCGGCCATCTCGGCAACCGGCGTATTGACTTACACGCCGGCGGTGCAGGCAACGGCAGGCAGCAAGACCGCGAACGTCACGGTGCAGATTCACGACAACGGCGGCACTGCCAACGGTGGCGTCGATACTTCGGTGGCACAGACCTTCGTGTTCACGATCACACACGCCAATGTCGCACCGACCTTGACCAACCCGATCATCAACTACGCCACCGCGGGCAATACTCAACTGCACGTGGCCGGCGCCACACGCCCCGGTGAGGTAGCCATTGCGGATGCGTCCAATGCGCTGACCAAGTCGGTACCGGTCGATAGCGATGGTCCGGTCGCACCGAGTGTTATAGCGAATGTCGGTACTAGCGCGAACGGCGGTGTTTTCAATATCGCGGCCAGTGGCGCTTTCACCTACGTGCCCGCGGCTGGCTTCATCGGTACCGACAGTTTCACTTATCAGGTCACCGATGGCGCAACACCTACGCCAGGCCTTGTCACCGGCACGATCAATATCGCCGTGAGCACGAAGATCTGGTACGTCGATAATCTCAATGACGCCAATAATCCGAGTGGCGGTGATGGTCGTTCCATCGACGCGTTCGATACGCTGGCAACCGCACAAGCGGCCGCCGGTAGCGGCGACATCATCTTCGTGTTTACGGGGAATACGGCAACCACACCGTTGAGCGGCGGCATCGTGCTCAAGGACGGCCAGAAATTGTGGGGCCAAGGCTTCGGACTCAACGTCGCGCCGTTTGGCGTCATGGTTGCCGCTGGTACGCAACCGAAGATCAATGCGGCAGCGGCGAGTGCGGTATCCGTGCCGGCGACGGCGGGCAGCATCGCCAATGTGGAAATCCGCGGCCTCGATCTGCAGGGCGCACCGAACGCAGTCAACGTCAATGCAACGGGCGCCAACAATGTCGGTGTGACGATAGCCGGCAACACCATCAGCGGATCCACGGTCGAAGGCATCAAGGCCACGTTCGGTTCGACCAGCACGACACAGCAGATCGCGATCCAGAACAATGCGATCACGGCTGGTGTGCGCGGCATCGACATCAGCCGCACGGCGGGTAGCGCTTACATCACCGCGTTCAACGACAACACCATTACGCGCTTCACCGGCGGCACGGGCGTGCAGATCAGCGGCGTAACGTTCGATGCCACACCGGGCGGCGCGTTCCAGACCGTCAGCGGCGGCACTACGGCGATCGGTGACAGTACCAGCGGCGTGCCGGTGAGCGGCATGACGCTGAGCAATGTCACGGGTGACTTGTCCTTCACCAGTCTGACCATCTACAACAACGCCGGCACCGGCTTGCTGGTCAGCAGTACCGGTGCGGTCAACACGGGCGCGGGCACGGGTTTCCGGATCGGGCAGAGCCCCGGAGTCGGTCGACTCGATTCGAATGGCGGCCCTGCGCTCGACGTCAGTAACGCGTCGATCAGTCTGCCCAATGTCGCGTTCGTGCGCAGCACCAACTCGACGACGACTGGCATCTCGCTGGTGAACGCTTTTGGTGGTGTCGGCGGCACGGCGTTCTCGGCATCGAGCGGCCAAGTCGCCGATCCGGTGAGTGCCTCCGGTAGTGCGTTCGTGGTGAATGGCGGCAACGGCAGCGTCAGTTTCGGCGGGCCGATCTTCAACTCCTCTGGCAATGCGGTGGCGGTAAGCAATCGCACCAGCGATACCGTCAGCTTCAGTGGCGCGATTACCGAAACCGGCAGCGGCATCGCCTTGACCAGCAACACCGGTGCAACGATCAACTTTACGGCTCCACTGTCGCTCACGACCGGTGCCAATACCGCATTCAGCGCCACCGGCGGTGGCGTGGTCACAGCGAGCGATACCACCAACACCGCGACCACGACCACGGGCACGGCAGTGAACGTAGCGAACACGACCATCGGCGCAGCCGGACTGAAGTTCAAGAGTGTCTCCGCAGGTACTGCCGCATCAGGTCCAGTCAACGGCATCCTGCTCAACAACACGGGCGCCAGCGGCAGTCTGACCGTGCTCGGTGACGGCACCAACAACGCATCCGGCGGCACGATCCAGAAAACCACCGGCGATGCGGTATCCCTGATCAGCACGCAGAACACGTCTTTGACTTCGATGAAGATCCAGAACATCGCGCATAGCGGTATCAGCGGTAGCCAGGTGACAAACTTCAGCTTCGTCAATGGCACCATCGATACGGTCGGTACCTCGGCGGTGGCTGGCGATACCTGGTCGAACATTGCGTTCAACACGCCTTCGCCATCGGCCAATCCAACGATCAACAACCTGCAGGGCACTCTGTCGGTAACCGGCAGCGTATTGTTGAACGCCTATTTCAGCGGCGTGGATGTGCAAAGTGGATCGGGTACGGTAAGCAATGCCAATGTGTCGAACAACACGATCACGAGCTCGACCAATGCGGCGGCGACGTTCGGGCAGGGCATCAACTTCGTTGGCGTGGGATCGGCAACGAGCGCCTTCAACCTCACTAACGCCACGTTGACCAACAATATCATCACCAACTTCCCGTCGGGCGCCGGTATTCAGGTCAATATCGGCAATGGTTCCACGGCGGGTCCTGGCGCAACGGCGGGTATTCCGAGCACGGCGAACATCATTTCGATCACCGGCAATCGTATTGCGGGACAGTCGACGGCCAATCGCCTCGGCACCAATGCGATCATCATGAGCGTATCGGGTTCGAATGCGGGTAGCCGCAGCCAGGCCAATTTCGACATCTCGAACAACGGCACCGGGGCCAATCCGCTGACCAACGTTGCTGGCACGGTTATCCTGATCGGCAACAACGGCTTCACGACGATGACGGGCACGGTCAACAACAATATGATTGTTGCGAACCATCAACCTTTGTTCCTTGGCGGGAACGGCATTGGTGGCGGTAACGGCGTGTCGGGCGGCAGCGGCTGGACACCCGACCTGACGCTCACCGTCAACGGCAACAACATCAGCCAGACTGATGGCAATGGCATCCTGCTGGTTGGACGCGGCACGACCAATGGCATTGCCAAATTGAAGGTGCAGAACAACACCGTGGCCGCGCCGATCAATGCCGGTGGTTCGGCGCGTTATGGTATCCGCCTCGATGCAGGCAACGCGTCGAGTACCAACGACTCGATCTGCGCCAATCTATCGGGCAACACCAGCGCGGGCAGCAACGGCGCCACCGGCATCGGCCTGCGCAAACAAGGCACGGCGCCTGCCACCAATGCCTTCGGTATCAACGGCATGGCAGCGACGGCCTCACCGGGTGTCGAAACCTACGTCAACGGACTCAATCCAGCGGGCGGGACCACGCAGCTGATTTCCGCGACCAGTGGTTTCACCAACTGCACCCTGCCATAGCTCGTAATGAATAAACCACAACTCAAAGGGGAGAACGATCATGGCTGAACCGTTTTTATCCGAAATCCGCATCATGTCCTTCGGCTTCCCACCGAAGGGCTGGGCGACATGTGATGGACAGTTGTTGCCAATCAATCAGAACCAGGCACTGTTCTCGTTGCTCGGCACCACTTATGGCGGCGATGGGCGCGTCAACTTCGGCCTGCCAAATCTGCAAAGCCGCACGCCGATTCACATGGGTAACGGACACACTTTGGGCGAGCGCGGCGGTGAGCAGGGACACACCTTGTCGATAGCCGAGCTGCCCACGCATATCCACAGTATGAGCGGTACGACGGCGACGGCGACGCTGGGTAACCCGGGCAGCCTCAATGCCAACGTGTTGGCCAAATCCGCCGGCTCAAACATGTATGGGGCGGCGACCGATCTCGGTGCGATGGATCCGCGCGCAGTGTCCAACGTCGGCGGTTCGCAGGCGCATCTGAACATGCAGCCATTCCTTGTTCTGAATTTTTCCATTGCCCTGCAGGGCATTTTCCCGAGCCAGACTTAAGGAGCACGCCATGGCACAACCCTATGTTGGTGAGATTAGGATGTTCGCCGGGAATTTCGCACCTGCGGGCTGGATGTTCTGCGAAGGTCAACTATTACCGATTTCCGAGTACGAAACTCTGTTCAACCTGATCGGCACGACCTACGGTGGCGATGGCCAGAGCACCTTCGCGCTGCCTGATCAGCGTGGCCGTATCCCGCTGCATTTCGGCAACGGTTTTACCTTGGCTGAAACCGGTGGAGCGGAAACCGTGACACTGTCGGTTTCGCAGATTCCATCGCACAGCCATCCGATGCTGGCGACGACCAGCGCGGCCTCGACGAATACGCCCGGCAGTGGGGTGGTGCCGGCGATTACCGCTGCGGCGACGATCACGACCTACGGCACCGATGCGCCGGTGGTGAACTTGGCACCTGCTTCCATCAGCAGCATTGGTGGATCGCAGCCGCACAGCAATTTCCAGCCGTATCTCTGTGTGGATTTCATCATTTCGCTTTTCGGTATTTTCCCGAGCCAGACTTGAGGACACGATCATGGATCCATTTGTAGCCGAAATCCGTATTTTCCCGTTTAACTTCGCGCCGAAGGGCTGGGCATTCTGCGATGGCCAGATCCTGCCGCTGTCGCAGAATACGGCGCTGTTCTCGTTGCTGGGCACGACCTATGGCGGCGACGGCAGATCCAACTTTGCGTTGCCCAACATGCAGGGCAATGCGCCCATGCATCCGGGCCAGGGCCCGGGGCTTTCGCTGCACGACCTCGGCGAAACCGGCGGTAGCGACACCGTCACTTTGCTGGAGTCGGAAATGCCTTCGCATCAGCACACAGCAGGGGCCGTGAACAGCGACAGCACTGACCAGTCACCGATCGCAGAGCTGTTTGCCGGCGGTTTGGGCGGCATAGCGGCCTTTGCACCCAAAGCGGGCAACAATCTGACTGCCTTTTCGGATGTGATGCTGGCGCCGAGCGGTGGCGACCAACCGCATAACAATATGCAACCGTATCTCACGCTCAATTTCTGCATCGCCTTGCAGGGCGTTTATCCACCACGCACTTAATACATCGAGAAATTTATGCGCAGGCGCAATTTTCTGGCAATCACTGGTTCGTCGGTGGCGGCGCTTCCGCTGGCCGGATTTTCGGTCACGGCAGCAGGTATGTTTGCGGCGGACGTGATTCAGCCATCCGGGTTTCGCCTGGCGCGACTGGACGAGGCCGCAGGCGAATTCATAGCGCTGCGTGCCTGCGCGGCTACTGCTTGCAGTACATCGCGCGTAAGCCTTGAACTGGACGCGCTGCACACAGCGAGCGAGCGTCCGGCGCTGGCCACGCTGCAAGTGCAAGCGCTGTTCGATGGCGACGATGGTTCACAGTACCCGTACACCGCGTGGAATTTTCGTGCTGATAGTCCGTACGGCAGCAGCCGCAACGCCAGTTTTACTGCCAGCCGCGAGTCGATGCGTGGCTTCGGCTTACGTTATCGTCTGCAGGATGCGGTCGACGACCAGACCACGCGCTGTGCGCTGACTCGCCTCGATTCGCCGCTGTTGCAGCCGGGGAGTTACGTGCTGACCGGTCCGCGTCGCGATGGTCGCAGCGCCAATCTGCGCGCGTATCGTTTTGCCGCCGATGCCGCAGCACCATTACAACCGCGATATGGTCAGTCGCGCGATTTCGACTATCTCGCATTTCGGATTCGCGAAGTCGCCTGACTTACGCGGATTCGCTACCAGCGTTACGCATGCGCGTGCTCGCCGATGCGTGGCAGGATGCAGCTTCCGGGTTGTCGCTGCGCCGCGAACAGGCATCCGACCAGGCTTTCCTTGCGGCGCTTTACGCCGCCGCGCGCGCTGAGGAAATGCGTCCGGTAACGTGGCCTGATGCCGCCAAGCGCGACTTCCTGCAACAGCAATACGAATTACAGCGTGAACATTATCGGCAGCATTATCTCGGCGCCGATTTTCTGCTCATCGAACAAGCGGCGATACCGATCGGGCGCATCAGTCTCTACCGCACTCGCGGCGAAATCCGGCTGATGGATATTGCGCTGATCGAGTCGCATCGCGGTCTCGGAATCGGCTCGATGCTGCTGGCCGAACTGCTGCGCGAAGCGAGCGCCAGCGTGGCCGAACTGACCCTGCACGTGGAGCCCAACAACCCGGCGCAACGGCTGTATGCGCGGCTCGGCTTTCGCCTGATCGAAGATCGTGGCGTCTATCACTTCATGGGCTGGCGAGCAGCCCCGCCGAATGTCGACAACGCTAGTTGAAGATCACTTCGTAGGCCATGCCGTGCGGGTCGGGACCGAGCGGCACCATGAACAGATCCAGCGTGCCGTGCACGGGATGCTGTAGGCGATACATACCTTGTATCAGCGGCGAGCTGCGAGCTCCGCGCAACAACAGCGAGAACGGTGGAGCTGCCCGCGGCGACGGATTCTTGATGATCCGCACCTCGATCAACTCGAGCGCGATTGCCCCGGCAGCGAACTCAAACGACAAGGATTGCCCGTCCAGCGATTCGAAGTCCGCCGCACTCAAAGTATTCAACATGGGCATTCCGACAATTGCGATGCGACCTGACCGCAGGGCGCCTAGCTTAGCGTGGCGCGCGTAGTTTCGTATAGGTGCATGCGCGCTTTCCACGCAGGTTTTCATCACACATCGCCGCGCGCGCAACTTGCAAATATCGGAGGGCTGCACTATTCCACAGCGCTGGAAATCACAGCTGGCGCGAAGCCGCAAATCCAAGTGAAACCATTGCTGCCGAAAAACGTTGCGGTGAATGAGCGCCGTGCGCCCGCGGGGGCACGGCGGCAGTTTGTCAGCCTCGGTCCAAGCCGAGTCGCTCGCAAATAGCCAGCGTGGCGCGGGCGCGGTTCAAGGTGTAAAAGTGAATTCCGGGCGCGCCGCCGGCGAGCAATTTGTAGCACAAGTCCGCTACCATCTCCGCACCGAATTCGCGAATCGAATCGGCATCGTCACCGAATGCATGCAGACGTTTGGCCATCCAGCGTGGAATCTCGGCGCCACACATTTCCGAGAAACGGCGTAGTTGCGAATAGTTCGAAATCGGCATCACGCCAGCCACGATCGGCACGGTTACGCCGAGCTTGCGCACGTCCTCGACGAAGCGGAAATATGCATCCGGCGTGTAGAAATATTGCGTGATCGCGGCATCGGCACCGGCCTCGACCTTGTGCTTGAAATGCTTTAGATCAGCTTCGGCAGATTCGGATTGCGGATGAAATTCCGGATACGCCGCGACTTCGATATGGAAGTGATCGCCGGTTTGCAGGCGAATGAATTTGACCAGATCGCTGGCGTAGTGAAACTCGCCGAACGCAGCCATGCCCGACGGCATGTCGCCGCGCAACGCGACCAGCCGCGTGATACCCGCAGCGATGTAATTATCGAGCAGCGACTTGATCTCGGCACGCGTGCCACCCATGCACGAAATATGCGGCGCGACATCAAGCGCATGCTCGCGCTTCAGCGCAACGACGGTATCGTGGGTGTAGTTCAAGGTCGAACCACCCGCACCGAACGTAACCGATACGTACTCGGGTTTCAGTGGCAATAATTTCGCGACGGACTTGTCCAGCGTATCGCGTTGTTCGTCGGTCTTCGGCGGGAAAAATTCGAAACTGATCGGTGTCATGGGATAGACGGGGAGATGAGGAGACGAACAGACGGAAAAGCCGCAACTTCAGGCGACAGGTTTTTTTGCCAACTTTTGTTTGTGCGCGATAAAAGCGTTCAATTTCGCGAACAAACGTTCAATCGTTTCAGACAACGTTTGAATGTCATTCAAAAATCCCAGGTCCTTACGTAGCAGGACCTGGGTGTCGAGTTCAATCAAGGAACCACGCGCAATGAGCAGAAAGCGAATGAACTCCAATTTACTACCACGAGCTGCACCCTCGGCGATAATCGAAGGAATGCTGACTACAGCTCGTCGCATTTGCTCGTGTACCCGCCTTTTCGTCTATCCGGCTTAGTAGCGATAATGCTCAGGCTTGTACGGACCATCGGCATCGACGCCGAGATACGCCGCCTGGTCTACCGTCAGACGAGTGAGTTTCACGCCGATCTTTTCCAGATGCAGACGCGCGACTTCTTCGTCCAGTTTCTTCGACAGGCGATACACGGTTTTTTCGTACTTGTCCTTGTTGGCCCAGAGGTCGATCTGCGCGAGCGTCTGGTTGGCGAAACTGTTCGACATCACGAAACTCGGATGACCGGTGGCGCAGCCGAGGTTGACCAGACGACCTTCGGCGAGCAGGAAAATCTCGCGGCCTTCGCCGAACTTGTAACGATCGACCTGCGGCTTGATGTTGGTGCGCGAAACGTCCTTCGCTTCGTTCAGACGATCGACCTGGATCTCGTTGTCGAAGTGGCCGATGTTGCAAACGATGGCCTGATCCTTCATCTGCGACATGTGTTCGAACGTGAGCACGTCCTTGTTGCCGGTGGTGGTGACGTAGATGTCGCCGCGGCCGAGCGTATCTTCAACGGTGGTGACTTCAAAACCTTCCATTGCCGCCTGTAGGGCATTGATCGGATCGATCTCGGTCACGGCCACGCGACAACCGTAGGCGCGCAGGCTGTGTGCGCAACCCTTGCCGACATCGCCATAACCGCAGACCACGGCGAGCTTGCCGGCCAGCATCACGTCCATCGCGCGCTTGAGGCCATCGGCCAGCGACTCGCGGCAACCGTACAGGTTGTCGAACTTCGATTTGGTGACCGAGTCGTTGACGTTGATCGCCGGGATCAGCAACTTGCCCTGCTCGACCATCTGGTACAGACGATGCACGCCGGTGGTGGTTTCTTCCGAAACACCGCGCCAGGCTTTCACGACATTGGTGAAGAAACCCGGACGCTCTTTGCCGACGCGCTTGAGCAGATTCTTGATCACCTGTTCTTCGTGATTCGACGAGGGCGTCTGCGCCCAGGTGTCGCCGTTTTCCATCTCGAAACCCTTGTGGATGAACAAGGTCACGTCACCGCCATCGTCGACCACGAGCTCGGGGCCCTGGTTGCCGTTGTGGGTGATCGCATCGAGCGTGCAATCCCAATATTCTTCGAGCGACTCGCCTTTCCATGCAAACACCGGCACGCCGGTTTTGGCGATCGCGGCAGCAGCGTGATCCTGGGTCGAGAAGATATTGCATGATGCCCAGCGCACCGATGCGCCAAGATCGACCAGCGTCTCGATCAGCACGGCGGTCTGGATGGTCATGTGCAGCGAACCGGTCACACGCACGCCCTTGAGCGGCTGCAGCGGTGCGTATTTCTTGCGGATCGACATCAGCCCCGGCATTTCGTGCTCGGCGATTTCGATTTCCTTGCGGCCCCAGTCGGCGAGACTGAGATCGGCGACTTTGTAATCCTGACTATTGAGTTTGACGACGGCGTTCATGGTGAAAACTCCAAAGTTAAAAAGTCTGCACAGGGATGTGCAGGCTCTTGCGAGGGACTCGCATATGACGCGCTTGTTGCTGACCTGTCCCTGAGCGTGGCGGAGGCAAAAAACCGGCTCCGTCGCAGCGCCCCTCAAGGAAGGTGGAGAGAAATTCTGGCTACCCTGCGGCAAGCGGCGGTGATTATATCGCTTGTTGCGGATGGAAAGATATATAGCGTTCCGGCGGTGAAATTGGCGTCCACGGCGCATGCATAACGCAAAAAAAAACCACCGCCTGGATGGAAGGCGGTGGTCGGGTCCAGCGCGGCCTTGTGCCGGGCCGGTCAGAACAGCGTCTTATTGACAGACGTCGATTTTGACATTGTCGATCGCCACGCCATTCGGCGCCGCTGCGGCGGCACCGCTATCGCTATTGGCATCAAAACGCAGTTGCACGGTTTGTCCGGCAAAGCTGTCCATGTCCACGATCGAGTGTTTGGGCTGCGCACCCGCCGATACCTTGCACCATTCCTGGGTGGTGGCGCTGTAATCCGACAAACCGGTGTAAGGATCGGTCAGCATGCGTTCCGGCCCGAGGTAACCGAACACGGTGGCCGGGCTGGCTTTGGCTTGCAGATACAAACCGTCGTAACAGCCGCCCGCGCCATCGTCTTCCATCGCATGATAAACGTCGTAGGACAGAATCACCGCTTGCACACCTGCCGATGGAATAACGATAGCTGGCGAAATCAGGCCACGATCACTGGTCACTGCATTGTCCTGGATGTAGAACGCATAACTGTTGGCGCCGAAACCGGTTCCGGCTGGTGGACTGGCAGTGAGTGCCCAAGTGGTGCTGCCACTGCCATCGAGCGTCCAGCCATCGTTGGTATGGCTATTCCAGCTTTCACTGTACACATTGGTCAAGGTGGTGCCGACCGGGCAGGTTCCCGGTACACCGGTGGTGAACGCTGCCGTGTTGGAAACCGTGCCGGTGCCGCAATAGTTCAGTGGCGTGATACGCCAGTAATAGGTCGTCGTGTTTTGCAGTAGCGGAGTCGACCAGTTGGTGGTATCCACCGTGGCTGAGGCGACGATATTGGTGAATGCGGAATCGGTGGCGACTTCCACTTTGTAGTGCAGCGCACCGGGTGCGGCCGACCACGTGAGGTTTTGCACAACCTTGACGCCGCTCGCACCATTGGCCGGCGTGAGCAGAGTCGGCTGCGCCGGAACGCTCGACGATACCCCGAGTTGCAGGTTGATCGAGCGGCTGTTCGGCACCGCATCGGTCGCCGAAACCACACCGCTGTATTCGCCCGATGGCAACGATTTTCCACCGACCAAAGTCAGCAACGAAGAGCGTGGCGTGGACGGCAGCGGATTCAACGAGAAGGTCGGCGTTTCGCCAGCAGGGAATCCGGTTGCCGCCAAAGTCACGCCGCTGTTGTAGCCGTTCAGCACGCCGACACGCAATGCATAACTCGGATCGCGTGCGGCGGTCGCACCACAGATTTCGAGACGGCTCGGGGTATCGGATACCAGGGCAAAATCGGCCGTGCCGCAATTCGCAAACTTGAAGCTGCAGATGCGAGTCGACCAAGTGCTGCTGGAATTGATCGGGAAATATTCTGTGCTGAACCAGAACGTGCACTGATCCGACGGATCGACACTCATCGTCGAATAATCGCCCCAACGACCGCTGGTGCCGGTATGCACACCGTTGGCCACGACGCAGCTTTGCTCGTCGCGCATCGTTCCGGCAGGATCCGACGTGGTGCGGCCCGTGGTGCGAACCTGCGGTTTCGTGGTGCTACTCGATACCGAATAACCCACACCGATATTGTCGTTCGCATCGATCGCGATACTGCCGAGCCAGCGCGTGTCGGTATCCGGTGCGTAGACGCCTTGATCGAGGATCGCCTTTGTTAAAGGCGTGGGCGCTACTATTGGAATCGGCGGGACACCAATGATCTGGAAATTATCAGCGAATATGCGATCACTTGGTCCGGGATTGAGTCCGAAATGCACCCAGCGTATGCCGCCTTGATTGACATCGGCCTTGACGGTGTGATTGACCACTACCGATATACGTTCAGGCGCGCCCGCAGGAAACGCGCGTGCGGTGGCGCGATACATCATGTTCGAACCAAAACTGTCGAGTACCGCCGTTGTGCCCGGTTGCACCGAAGAGTCGAAATCAGGCAGGAATTGCTGATTCGCTTTTAGCTGTGTGGGTACTGCTGACAGGGCGCTGTTATTGGGGGAAACCCAGTTCAGGCACAGATCCCAGAACCGGTAACTGCTGCTGGCGGCATCGAAATGCACGAATGCCGGGCAGCTGAACGCCGCGGTCTTGCTGGTTCCGCCGAGATGTAAGGCCTGGATGCCGTAGTTGTTGGCCGAACCGGGATAGGTGTCGAACGCCACCATCGACGCCGGCAAACCTTGCAGCATGTTGTCGCGCTGCACGGCCGCAAGTGCGGCGCCGACAAACGCCTCGCCGTTGGCTTCGTCGAACTGATGTGTGGTCAACAGATACGCGTCTTGCGTGCCGCTGTCGTCGGCCCAGATGCCGATTTTCGGGTAATCGCCGAAGTAGGTGGAATCGAATTCGTAGCGATAATAACTGCCGGTCGGATCTTCGCCGGTCGAGATCGCAAAACACTGCGCTGCACCGGCATTGCTGCCAGGATTGCCAGGAACCACAAACTGGCTTGCAACCCAGCGTCGCGCGATCGCATCCCATAGCACGATCGGATCGCCGTCGTTATTTGCCTGGCAGTTGCCGCCGAAACCGGCCCAGAACGAATTGCCGGCCGTATAACTGGATGGACCATTCGGAATCACCGCACCGGTGGACTTGTCGTAAATCGCCCACGCGGTATTAACCCACTGAATGTATTGCACGTCACTGACGTCACCGTTGGTGTCCGGTGGCTCGCAACCGCAATTGCTGTTGGTTTTGTTGATACCGTCGAAACTCTTGATGATCGCTGGCGCCGGCGTCCCGGTGAACGCTTTCTGGATCGAGCGATTTTTCTGCGGATCAAGCAGCGCACCGGTGCCGTTGAACTGGTTCCGTGGCGGCTTGAGAAACAGATTTGGAATAAGAAACGGCTCTTCGTCGGTGCCTTTCGGTGCTACGAGCGGAAGCGTTTTGACGATGTCGCGCATCGGTGCGGAAACATCGTGGCGCGCATCCATGATTATTTTCGGTTGCGGTTTGTTCGGTTGTTCGGTGCTGGCGAGTGCCGCTTGCGATATAACCGCGAAACAGGCCGAGATGCTCAGCATCAACGGCCATGTTTTGTTCAAGGACATAGATTTCCCCTACGAGATAACTGGATCGGCTGTGGAATCTGCAGCAGATGGGCAAGGCGTTGCTGGCAGAACCCTATGTGCCGCATGGACTAATGTTTTTGCGAATCCGTCGCAGTGGTATGCACCTGGTCGTCGCTCAAATTCAGACGACGCAAATGATCTTGCAAAAGCTGTCGCGTCAACGGTGCCAGCGAAGCATCGTCGAGTGCATGTTGAATGGCAGCGCGCTCCTGGTCGGGCGACTGTTTGCGCACGATCAGCAATGCTCGTTCGGCTATTCCCGGATTGGAGCTGCCGATCCATCGCGTCACGCTAGCCAAGGGAAGGTCGCCGGAAGGCGTGGCCAACATGTCGAACGCAGAAAGCACCAGCTGACCTGAGTCTAAAGACTTAGTCAAATTTAAGTCAATAGGCGTAGTTGTAATGATGGCGAGCGCCATTTCCACTGGCCATTCGCGTCCCAGTTGCTCCGGGTGGCGATTGGCTGCGACCAGCAGAATCGCGCGCGCGGCCGGGTGTGCCTGATCGTTGCCGACCAGCGTCTTGATCGCGGGCAGGTCGGTCGGCTTGATTTGCTGCAGCAGCTCGGGTTCCATCGTGATCTGCGCTGCCGCAAGATTCTGCAACTGCGGGTCGTTGTTTTTGAGCGCGGCCAGCAGCAAATCCAGGCTGCTGCGTGATTCCCGACCATGTTCGCTGCGACCGAGTTTGAGCAGTTTGCGTACTTCAGCGGTGTCGCGGAATAGCGCCGGTTCGAGCCCTTCGCTGACGATCAGCACGGGCCCGACCTGGCTGCCGATCATCGCTTCGGGCTTGCGTGGGTCACGCACATAATTGCTGTAGGCCAACACATAATTTTCGCCGACCTTCACCTCAGCGAGAGTTTGCACCGGCACCCTGACATCGATCAATTCCGGCGGGCGAGTCTTTGCG
>Ga0123337_10004607_pt1 | contig 13947 bp, 18 predicted proteins | sample frozenSSSSmetaG_FD_89792 | JGI IMG/M metagenome (GOLD analysis project Ga0123337, IMG submission 89792) | Glacier valley bacterial and archeal communities from Borup Fiord, Nunavut, Canada, to study Microbial Dark Matter (Phase II) -... | ecosystem: Environmental > Aquatic > Freshwater > Ice >... | reverse complement strand
CGATCGTGGTCTTGGCGGCAATCAGGGTCGGGCGGTCAGACTTCTTGGAATCGAGCAGGGCCTTTTCGATGGCGTCCTGGTCGTGGCCGTCGATCTCGATGGTGTTCCAGCCCGATGCCTTGAAGCGGGCGATCTGGTCGGTGCTGTCGGCATTGGACACGGCGCCGTCGATGGTGATCGAATTGTTGTCCCAGATCACCGTCAGCTTGTGCAGCTTGAGATGGCCGGCAAGGGCAATGGCTTCCTGGGAAATGCCTTCCATCAGGCAGCCGTCGCCGGCCAGGCACCAGGTGTGGTGATCGACCAGGTCGGCGCCGAACTCGGCGGCCAGCTTGGCCTCGGCCACGGCCATGCCGACGGCATTGCCGACGCCCTGGCCGAGCGGGCCGGTCGTGGTCTCGATGCCCTGGGCGAAATGATATTCGGGGTGGCCGGCGGTCTTGGAGTTGAGCTGGCGGAAATTCTTGATCTGGTCGATGGTCATGTCCTCGTAGCCGAGGAGGTAGAGCGATGCATAGAGCAGCATCGAACCGTGGCCGGCCGAGAGGACGAAGCGATCGCGGTCAGCCCATTTGCTGTCAGCGGGGTCAAACTTCATCACCTTGGTGAACAGCACCGTGGCAATGTCGGCACAGCCCATGGGCAGGCCAGGGTGGCCGGAATTGGCTTTTTCAACCGCGTCCATCGACAGGGAGCGGATTGCATTGGCCAGATCGTTCTGCTGGGCTGTATTGGTCATCGGGCTTGCACTTTCCTCGGGACTGAAATCTGGGGAGAAGATGGTCCAAACGCCTCCTCCCAAAGGCGGTTTGAGGCATAACAGGTTGGGATTGCCTGTCAATGACAAGGCATGGCCGAGATGGCGGCGCGCCAGTTGCATTGCGGCGAGCGCTGGGGCAGGCTGGCAGCGGCGGAATCGCCGCGCGTTGAGGACCGTAGCAGCAATGAGTGACACGGAACTTCAAGATGATCTGACCGCTGCCAATGCGCAGTTCGATCGGGCGCTGGCGCGGCTCAATCAGTCGGTGCAGGATCTGGGTACCCGAATGCGCCAGCACAACCGCATGGAGGTCGATACCCAGCGGCTGGTGCATGAGCGGGCGCGGCTGGCCACCGAGCTCGACAAGGCCGCGGCGCGCGCCAAGCGGCTCGATGACAGTGCCCATGAGGTATCGCGACGCTTGGTCGATGCGATGGAGACGGTCCGCTCAGTGCTGGCCAAGGCGGAGTAGCGGCATGCCCGAAGTCAATGTCGAGATCAATGGACGCAAATACCGCATGGCCTGCGAAGAGGGCCAGCAGCAGCACCTGATCGGCCTGGCGCAGCGCTTCGACACCCATGTCGAGCAGCTCAAGGGCGCGGTGGGCGAAATCGGCGACAACCGGCTGACGGTCATGGCCGGCATTGCGGTGGTCGATGAGCTGGCCGAGGCCGAGCGCAAGATCAAGGCGCTGGAAAGCGATGTGCTGGTGCTGACCCGCGCCGGCCAGGAAGTGGCCGCCGAGATCGAGGCGCTGGAAATCCGCTTTGCGCAAAAGCTCGGCGCGGCCGCCCGCACGATCGAGGGCATGGCCACCATTCTGGACGATACGGCGCCGGTGCCGCAGGGCTAGGGAGGGCGCCCGCAAGCAAAGCGCCTCGAGGGCCCGCCGTCAGGGCGTTGGCATCACTGATTGGTGGGAAGCCCGCGATGGGGCTTTGCAGCGGCCGATCAAGCGCCTATATCTTGGCGGCTGCCCGGTGCGTGAGGATACCAATATCCCCGGGGCCTTATCGATCTTAAGGGAGCTGTCCCTGACCGGACCCGTGGGTTCGGACATACGGCGCCCACCTACGTAAAGTAGGTTCCGGGATCGCTTATCCCACGGCCAGGGTGGCACCTAATTTCTGAGAGCAGGCTACAGCGCGGCGCATGGTGGACGAGACAATCGACGATACCAAGGCCCGCGAAGACACCAAGGCCGGTTTGCGGCGCCAGGCCCATGCCGCGCGCGCCGCGCTTTCCCCCGTCGAGCGCGCCGAGGCCGCCGACCGCGTGGCGGAGCACTTCTTTGCCGGCAATGTCCTCCAGCCAGGCCAGGTAGTGGCCGCCTATTGGCGCATTCGCGACGAGCTCGACTGCCAACCCATCCTGCTGCGGCTGATGGAGGGCAACCAGACCGTGGTGCTGCCCGTCGTGCTCGGTCCCGACCAGCCGCTGGAGATGCGGATCTGGGAACAGGGCACGGCGCTCTACGAGGCCGGCTTTGGCACGCTGGCGCCGTCGGAGCTGGCGCCGCTGGCCGAGCCGGACGTGGTGCTGATGCCGCTGCTGGGCTTTGACAGCCAGGGCACCAGACTGGGCTATGGCGGCGGCTATTATGATCGGACTCTGGCGCAGATGACCAAATCCCCCACCCTGATCGGCCTGGCCTTTGCCGCCCAGGAACTCGACGCCATTCCGCGTGAAGACCATGACGTGCCGCTCGACGCGGTGATCACCGAGGCCGGTCTGCGCCATTTCGGCGCCAGCGCATGAGGCTGCTGTTTCTGGGCGATGTGATGGGCCGTTCGGGCCGGGATGCGGTCAATGATCGGCTGCCCGGGCTGATCGAGCAGTACAAATTCGATTTCGTCGTGGTCAATGGTGAGAATGCCAGCCATGGCAAGGGCCTGACCGAGCCGCATTTCAACGCCATCCGCCATGCCGGGGCCGATGTGGTGACACTGGGCGACCATGCCTTCGACCAGCGCGAGACGATTTCCTATATCGAGCGCGAAAACACGCTGATCCGGCCGATCAATATGCCGCCCGGCACGCCCGGGCGCGGCGCCATGCTGGTCACCGGCCGCAACGGGCACAGCGTACTGGTGGTCAATGCGCTGGGGCGCGTCTTCATGGGCCCGGCCGATGATCCGTTCCGCGCGGTGGAAGCGGCCGTGGCGGCCTGTCCGCTGGGCGAACAGGCCGATGCCATTGTGGTGGACTTCCACACCGAGGCGACCTCGGAAATCCAGGCCATGGGGCATTTCCTCGATGGCAAGGTCAGTCTGGTGGTCGGCACCCATACCCATATTCCCACGGCCGACCATCGCGTGTTGCGCGGCGGCACGGCGCTGATGGCCGATGCCGGCATGTGCGGCGACTTTGACTCGGTCATCGGCACCGATACCGAAGAGCCGCTCAACCGGTTCCTCACCGGCATTCCCAATGGGCGGTTCTCGCCATCCGAGGGGGAGGCCACGCTTTGCGGGGTGGCGATCGAGACCGATCCGCGCAGCGGGCTGTCCCGACGGGCCATGCCGCTGCGCATCGGCGGCAGCCTGGCCCAGGCCATGCCGGATTTCGGCTAGCCGATCGAGAGGCTGGCGATGCGGTCGCCGCCGAGGGTGAAGCGATAGGTCAGGTTTGCCGGGCTGCCGGGAAAATTGCCTGACACCCTGCCGGTGACGACCTCTGTGTCGCCCTCGATCTTGGCGTCGATCACTGCGACGGTCACCCGATATTTCGCCGTGGTGAGCTCCAGCCAGGCGCGAATGGCAGTGGGGCCGATATGGGTCTGGCCCTCGTCATGCACGCGCGCATCCGGCGCGAACGGGGCCAGCATGGCATCTATGTCGTGGCGGTTGGCGGCGGCAAAGTAGTCGGCGAGCGCGGCGGGCAGGGTCTGGGACATGATGGCCTCCATCTGTTGGCGGGTGCCAGAGATAGGGGTACACTGCACCACACCACAAGAACCGACGAAAAAGTAAGGTACCTACTTTTGAGTAAGTCCATTCATCCCATTCCCGGCTCGGCGGCGGACCGGGTGGAACAGGCGCTGCAGTTCCTCGAGGGCCGCTGGAAGCTGGTCATCCTGTTTCGCCTGTTCGGCGGCAAGGTGCAGCGCTTTTCCGAGCTGGAGCGGTCGATCCCGGCGATTTCGCAGAAAATGCTGATCCAGCAGCTGCGGCAGATGGAGAGCGACGGCATCGTCCGGCGCATCGTGCACCATCAGGTCCCGCCCAAGGTGGAATATTGCCTGACCGACTGGGGGCAGGCGCTGTGTCCGGCGCTCGATGCGCTGCTGAGCTGGGCCGAGACCAGGCCCGTAGTGGAATCCCACAGCCCTGAAGTTGTCGAGGTCTCTTGAGTAGCGGCGCTCTTTATTTTTGCCGATCATCCCCCTATAAGCGGGCAAAATTCGTCAGAAGCATCCGCGAGGGATCGAATGGCCGGCCATTCACACGCCAAAAACATCATGCACCGCAAGGGCAAGTCGGACGCCGTGCGTTCGAAGGTCTTTTCCAAGCTGGCCCGCGAAATCACCGTGGCGGCCAAGATGGGCATGCCCGATCCGGCCTTCAATTCGCGGCTGCGCCTGGCCGTGGTCAATGCCCGTTCGCAGTCCATGCCCAAGGACAATATCGACCGCGCCATCAAGAAGGCGATCGGGTCGGACGGCGAGAATTTCGAAGAGATCCGCTATGAGGGCTATGGCCCGGGTGGCGTCGCCATCATCGTCGAGACGCTGACCGACAATCGCAACCGCACCGCCTCCAATGTGCGCTCGTACTTCTCCAAGTGCGGCGGCGCCATGGGCGAGACCAATTCGGTCGGCTTCATGTTCGACAAGGTGGGCGAGATCGTCTATCCGGCCAAGGCCGGCAGCGAAGATGCCATCATGGAAGCGGCCATCGAGGCCGGCGCCGATGATGTCGAGAGCAGCGAAGACGGTCACTATGTGACCACAACCTTCGAGGCCATGGTCGACGTTGCGGCTGCGCTGGAAAAGGCGTTGGGCGAAGCAGAATCGGTCAAGGCCGTGTGGAAGCCGCAGACCAATGCCCCCATTGACGCCGACAAGGGCGCCACGCTGATGCGGCTGATCGCCATGCTGGAAGAAGACGATGACGTGCAGAACGTCTATTCGAACTTCGAGATGAGCGATGAGGATATGGCCAAGCTCGACGCGTAATTCAGTGCGCTGATGGCCGGGTTATCGAGGGCGGTGCTGCTGGCGCCGCCCTTTTCATGCCGACTGCTGCAGTTCCGGTTCGGCCAGGTCGGCGACGCTGACCACGGCAGAGCGGTTGCGGCCGGCGCGCTTGGCCTCGTAGAGACGCTGGTCGGCAATGCGGAACAGTTCGGCAAATTCGCGCTCGCCCTCGAACACGGCGCCGCCAATGCTGACCGAGAGCAGATGACGCTGGCCGTCCGGGGCAAAGTTGGCAAGGCGCACGGAGCGGCGGATACGCTCGGCAATGGCGTCGGCCTGGTAATGGTCGAGGTCGGGCAGGTAGACGGCGAATTCCTCGCCGCCCATGCGTCCCACCAGATCGCCCGAGCGCAGCACGGCACGGATCGAGCGGGCGATGATGGCCAGGGCATCGTCGCCGCAATCATGGCCGAACAGATCGTTGATGGCCTTGAAATTGTCGGCGTCGATCATCAGCAGGGCACTGGTCGTATCGGGCCGGCGCTGGCTCAGCAGGCCGCTGACGCGACCGGTGAAGGCGCCGCGATTGAGGCAGGAGGTCAGGCTGTCGGTGCGCGCAACCAGTCCCAGGCGGATATTGCTCAGCGCCAGGCCACGCACGCGCATGCCCAGAAACAGAAAGAGCGGCATGCCCACGATGGCCGGAATCACCAGGGCGCTCAGCACCGACCGCTCCAGGGCGCGGCCGCCCAGATCGCCGAACAGCGCCAGATTGACCACCAGCGAGACCACGATGCAGAACAGCGTGCCGATCAGGGTCCAGCGCCCGACGCTGGACCAGCTCTGCAGGGCAGTCAAAGATTTGGGGCGCAACATGGACAAACTCCGGCCGACAAGGGCGCTGCCGTGCAGCGCCGGAACAAGGCGATCAACAACGAGGAATGGTGCGTCCCCTGCTTTATTGAGTTGGTCGTCGGTGGGCCAGTTGCGTCGCGAGCGCCGAAACGGCGCTCGGCCAACTGCAGGCGTAACCCGGCGCCCGCAGCTTTCGTTCCCTCATCCCGATATCCGCCGCGCTGACCGGCGCATATGGTTAACCGGGCGATCCCAAAGTCGGAATCACTCCCGCATCAACGCTAGGGCTGCCCGTTGAAGAATGCCTTGCCAAGATCATCGCAATTGTTCGTATCGGGGGTTTTCTCGCGAAACTGTTTCCGCTTTGTTCACATTGGACTTGGTAGGATCGTTGCTGGCGATTAAGGATTATCCATGAACCTGGCGACACGAATCATCGGCATTGATCCCGGCCTGCGCCGCTGCGGCTGGGGGGTCATCGAAACCTTGGGCAACAGGCTGACCTTTATTGGCGCCGGTACGGTGACGCCGCCGGTCGATGGCGGGCTCGCCGAGCGGCTGGCCGTGCTGTTTGCCGGGCTCGGCGAAGTGCTGGACCGTTTCGCGCCTGAAGAGGCAGCGGTGGAAGAGACCTTCGTCAATGCGGGGGTGCGCTCGGCGCTGATCCTGGGCCAGGCGCGCGGCGTGGCGCTGCTGACGCCGGCAGCGCGCGGCCTGCCGGTGGCCGAATATGCGGCCAATCTGGTCAAGAAGTCCGTCGTGGGCACAGGCCATGCCGGCAAGGGACAGGTGGAACTGATGGTGCGCACGCTGATGCCGACAGCCGATTTCAAGGGGCCTGATGCGGCCGATGCGCTGGCCATTGCCATCTGCCACGCGCATCACCGGGTGGCGCAGCAGCGGTTGAGGGCCATGGCATGATCGGCAAGCTCAAGGGCCTGATCGACAGTTTTGGCGATGACCATGTGCTGATCGACTGCGGTGGCGTCTGCTACGAGGCGTTCTGTTCGAGCCGGACCCTGCAGGCGCTGCCGCGGGTGGGCGAGGCCGGGGTGCTGTTCATCGAAACCATCGTCCGCGAGGACATGATCCGGCTCTATGGCTTTGCCACGGAAACGGAAAAGGCCTGGTTCAACCTGCTCTCGACCGTGCAGGGGGTGGGCGCTCGGGTGGCGCTGTCGATTCTGTCGGTGCTGTCACCCTCCGAGCTGTCGAGTGCCATTGCACTGCAGGACAAAGCCATGATCGGCCGCGCCAATGGCGTGGGGGCCAAGCTGGCTGTGCGCCTGGTGACCGAGCTCAAGGGCAAGGTGCCGACCGGCGTCGGTATCGATGCCGGCACGCTGGGGCTGCAGGCCGCCCTGGGCGAGGGCGTGGCGCCCGGCGCCATTGCCGATGCGGTCTCGGCGCTGACCAATCTGGGCTATTCGAGCGCCCAGGCCTCGGCGGCACTGGCGCGCATCGTCGCCCGCGAGGGCGATGGAGTGCCGACCGAGAAGCTGATCCGGCTGGGCTTGCGGGAGTTGAGCAGCTAGGCTGGCCCGATCGACCTCTTAGATACGGAATTCCTCATGCTTGCTGTGAGCAAAAAGAACCTGTCGTGCCTCGTCTTGGCTGGCGCCTTGATGGTAGCCAGCGTCCCCGGTGTGGCGCTCGCCGATCAGAATGAGGTTGTCGGTGTAGCCATCTATTTCGAGGAGGCCGATGGCTCGACCAAGCCTTTCCTGTTTCACGACGTCAACAATCCCCTGCCGCGCTGGTCCTGCGAGGCGCGGCTCGATTATCTCACCAAGATGTTCTACCGCATGAGCCGGTCCAATCCCGACCTCAAGGGCAAGAAGGCGGTGCGTTCGAATTGCGCGCGGGTCGAGGGGTTCGATTTTGGCAGCCAATAACATGAATACAGCCCGATCCGGAATGGACCTTCTCGCGTGACCTCTCTTACCTCCCCCATTGCCGGGCGCGACGGCGATGTCGATGTCGCCATGCGGCCGTCGGGCTTTGCCGAATTTGTCGGCCAGGCCGATGCGCGGGCCAACCTCGAAGTCTTCATTGCCGCGGCCAAGCAGCGCCAGGCGGCGCTGGACCATGTGCTGTTTGTCGGGCCGCCGGGCCTGGGCAAGACGACGCTGGCACAGATCATCTCGCGCGAGCTGGGCGTGGGCTTTCGCGCCACGTCAGGGCCGGTCATTGCCAAGGCGGGCGACCTCGCCGCGCTGCTGACCAATCTCGAAGACCGCGATGTATTGTTCATCGACGAGATCCATCGCCTCAGCCCGGCGATCGAGGAAATCCTCTATCCGGCGATGGAGGACTACCAGCTCGATCTGATCATCGGCGAGGGGCCGGCGGCCCGCTCGGTGCGGATCGATCTGGCCAAGTTCACCCTGGTGGGCGCCACGACGCGCGCCGGGCTGCTCACCACGCCGCTGCGTGATCGGTTCGGCATTCCGGTGCGGCTCAATTTCTACACGCCCGAAGAACTGGTGCAGATCGTCACGCGCGGGGCGCGGCTGCTTGGCATGCCGATGGCGCCCGATGGGGCGATGGAGATCGCCCGCCGTTCGCGCGGCACGCCGCGCATTGCCGGGCGCCTCTTGCGCCGGGTCACCGATTTTGCCTTGGTCGAAGGCTCGGGCCAGATCACCCGGGCCATTGCCGACAAGGCGCTGCTGCGGCTCGATGTGGATGCGCGCGGGCTGGACCAGCTCGACCGGCGCTATCTCGGTACCATTGCCGAGTTCTATGATGGCGGGCCGGTGGGCATCGAAACCATTGCAGCTGCCTTGAGCGAGCCGCGCGACGCCATCGAGGAGATCGTCGAGCCCTATCTACTGCAGCAGGGCTTCATCCAGCGCACGCCGCGCGGCCGCATGCTGACCGGCGCGGCCTTCCAGCACTTGGGCAAGAGCGTGCCGCAGGGCTTTGTCGGCCTGCAGGCGAGCCTGTTCGAAGAGCCCGAGGCATGAACGACGCGCGCATCATGCTGAGCTTTCCGGTGGGGGGTACACGCTTCAACTATCGGGTGGCCGGCGTTGCCATTGTTGATGGGCATGTGCTGGTCTGCCGGGAGGATGACGACGACTATTGCATGCTGCCGGGCGGTCGCGTCGAGATGGGCGAGCCCAGCGGGCTTAGCCTCGTGCGCGAAATCGCCGAGGAAATGGATATGGTCGGCACGGTCGGGCCGATGCTCTTCACCTCGGAAAGCTTTTACGGCCGGGTCGGCGAGCGTTTTCACGAACTGGGCTTCATCTATGCCCTGCAATTGCCCGCCCATCTGCGGCCGGGCGGGACACAGCCTTTCCTGGTGCGCGAGGATGAGGGGCATTTGCTGCAGTTTTCCTGGCTACCGCTGGAGGGCGCGGCGCTGACCGAGGCGCGGTTGCTTCCCCCCTGGCTGCCAGAACGGCTGCGGCGCCTGTCGGGCCAGCCCGAGCATGTTGTGTTTGTGGAAGGGCAGGGGGAACTGACCCAGTCATGACCCATCATTTTCCCGTCCGCATCTATTACGAAGACACCGACTTTTCCGGCAATGTCTATCACGCGGCCTATCTGAAATTCTTCGAGCGCGGCCGGACCGAGTTCTTGCGTGATCTGGGCGTGCACCATGCCGAACTGGCGGCCCAGGGCCTGGCCTTCGCCGTCCGCTCGATGACCATCGAGTTCGAGGGCGCGGCCCATATCGATGACCTGCTGACGGTCACTACAGGTGTGGTCAAGGTCTCGGGCGCCCGGCTGGTGCTGGAGCAGACCATTGGCCGTGGCGAGACCGTGCTGACCCGGGCGGCGGTGGTGGTAGCGGCGATCAAGACGACGGGCGGACCCGCGCGGCTGCCGGCGGCGCTGCGCGATCTGCTGACGGGACAAGGCTGACGGCACGAGCCACCAATTCCTGCGGATCACGACTTGGTGGCTCGTGCTTTGGGAATCGCTTTGTTAACCATTCCTTGACCATAATTGCGGCAAAGCGAACATGTGTCCGGTTCGGGGTCCGCAACGCTCCGGTTTCCGGGCATTTCTCTTAATTTTGACAGATTTAGACCCCATCGCCTTCCGGCTGAGGGTCGGTGCGTGAACCAGGCCAAGAAGGATCACTACATGGAAGCCATGGACGCTGTGGGCGCCGTCGTGCCGCACACCGATTTTTCCATCTGGGGCCTGTTCTGGGCCGCCGACTGGATCGTCAAGTCCGTGATGCTGGGTCTGCTGGGCGCCTCGGTCTGGTGCTGGGCGATCATCATCGACAAGACCATCGTCTATCGCCGCACCAATGCCGAGATGAACCGGTTCGAGCGCACGTTCTGGTCCGGGCAGTCGCTCGAAGAGCTCTACCAGATGCAGTCGGAAAAGCCGTCCGGCGGCATGGGCGCTGTCTTCGTCGCCGCCATGAAGGAGTGGAAGCGCAGCCATGAGCAGAATGCCGCGAGCTTTCTGGGCATGCAGCAGCGCCTCGACAAGGTGCTCGACGTCGCCATTTCGCGCGAGAGCGATAATCTCGAAAAGCGCCTCGGCTTTCTCGCCACCATCGGCTCGGCCGGCCCGTTCATCGGCCTGTTCGGCACGGTGTGGGGCATCATGAACGCCTTTACCGCCATTGCCGCCTCGTCCAATACCAGCCTGGCTGTGGTGGCGGGCCCGATCGCCGAGGCGCTGTTTGCCACCGCCATTGGCCTCGTCGCGGCCATTCCGGCGGTTATCGCCTATAACAAGCTGAGCTCGGACGCCTCCAAGATGGTGGGGCGCCTCGAGGGCTTTGCCGACGAATTCTCGACCATTCTGAGCCGCCAGCTCGAAGCGCGGAGCCACTAATATGGGCATGGGCGTAGCAGGCGGCGGTGGCGGCGGACGCGGCCGGCGCGGTCGCAAGAAGGCGATCATCAGCGAAATCAACATCACGCCCATGGTGGACGTGATGCTGGTGCTGCTGATCATCTTCATGGTCGCGGCGCCGATGATGACCGCGGGCGTGCCGATCGATCTGCCGCAGTCGGCGGCTGGCGATATGGCCAACCAGGCCGACCCGGTGACCGTCGCGGTCACGCCCGATGGCGTGATCTATGTCAACGAGGATGTGGTCGCCGAACCCGAATTGACCAGCACCCTTGCTGCAATGGGCGTCGATGGCGCCGAAGACCGTATCTTCCTGCGCGGCGACACGACGGCCGACTATGGCTCGGTGATGCGCGTCATGGGACTCCTCTCGGCTGCCGGCTACACCAAGATCGGTTTGATCACCGAGCGGAACCCGGGCTAGTCCAGTGCGCATTGGCGTAACCGCATCGATTCTTGCTCACATCGTGGTGCTGACCATTGGTCTGATCAACCTGGGCATGACGCAGCCGTTGACGCCGGTGGTGGAGTCGATCTCGGTCGATCTGGTCCCGATCGAGGAATATTCCAATATTCGCGCCGGCCAGCTCGACAGCACGGTCGTCGAGACCGAGACGCCCTCTATCGTTGAAGACGATACGCCCGCCGAGATCGCGCAGCCGACCGGCAATACCGAAGAAGACCAGGTGACCCCGTCGCCGGCCGACATTCCCACGCCGGCCCCGGTGACCAATACGGCGCCGGCGCCCGAGAGCCAGCCCGAGCCAGCCCCGGAACCTGAGCCTGAGCCGGCCCCGGTTCCAGCTACAAGGCCGACCCCGGCACCCGAGCCGGAACCCGTGCCCGTGCCGGAACCGACACCCGAACCCACGCCCGAGCCGACCCCGGCGCCAGAGCCAGAACCGGTCCCCGAGCCCATCCCGACGCCCGTGCCAACCCCGGAGCCCGTTCCCGAACCTGTCCCCGAGCCGGTGACGCCCGCCGTTGCCGCGCCGGCTCCGGTCGCCCGGCCGAGCAATCTGGCGCAATTGCGCGAGCGCTTTGCCGCAGCCGAAGCCGAGCGCAAAAAGCGCGAGGAAGAGGAGCGCCAGCGCGCTGCTGCGGCCGAGCAGGCCGCCCAGGAACAGCCCGAGGCGCAGCTTGATGCCTCGCTGGCCGATGACATTTCTGCCATTATCAACACCGATACTACCACTGGCGGCACGACCGGGGCCGGTGGCACGCCCACGCTGGGCGATACCACGGGCACCTCGGCGCGGCTCAGCCAGTCGGCCATCGATGGCCTCGTGGCCCGTATCAAGACGTGCTGGAACCTGCTGCCGAGCGACATCAATAGCGGGCTCAATGTGGTATTGCTGGTGACGATGAACCCGGACCGGACGGTGGCGAACACGCAGATCGTCCAGGCCGACCCATCGCCGGCCGGCGGCGCCGTGGCCCGGGCGGCCCAGCGCGCCGTGACAGCCTGCGGCCCGTACGACATGCTGTCGGACGACGCCTTCGACAACTGGCGGCAGATCGAAATGGAACTGCGCCCATGAATTTGGATTGGGTGACTGAGAATTGGTATGCTGGGGGCGCAAACTGGCGCACCAGCGGCGACATTGGAGACGATAGATGAACCTGCTTACCCGGCGCCATGCGCTCAAACTCGGCCTGGCCGGTGGCGCGCTGCTGGCAAGCACCTCGCTCACCCTGGCGCAATTGCGTATCGTGGTGGAGGGCGCCAATTTCCAGCCCCTGCCGATCGCCATTCCCGATTTCGCATCGTCCGACCCGGCCTTCGGCACGGAAATCGCCGAGATCGTGCGCAACAATCTGCGCCGCTCCGGGCTGTTCCTGCCGCTCGATCCGGCGACGCTGCCGGTGCAGGTGGGCGATGTCACTGCCGAGCCCGATTTTGCCACCTGGCGCACCGCCAATGTCGATGCCCTGGTGATGGGTGCAGTGGAACGTGGCGGGCAGATTTCCTCGTCGGTGCGCGTCTGGGATACCCAGCAGGCGGCCCAGGTGGTCGGCCAGAGCTACAATACCGACGCCAATTCCAGCCGTCGCGTGGCCCATATCATTTCGGACGCGATTTATCAGTCGCTGGCTGGCGGCACGGGCTATTTCGATACCCGCGTCATCTATGTGGCCGAGAGCGGCCCCAAGGCCAACCGCGTGCGGCGCCTGGCCATCATGGATCAGGACGGCGCCAATGTGCAGTACCTGACCGATGGCAGCACCATGGCGCTGACGCCGCGCTTTTCGCCCAATGGCGACATGGTCACCTATATGAACTTTGCCGATGGCAATCCGCAGGTCTATCTGCTGCAGCTGTCGACCGGCCAGCAGCAGCGGCTCGCCGATGTCGGCGCCATGACCTTTGCGCCACGCTTTTCGCCCGATGGCGGCACGGTGGCCTTTTCGGTGGAGCAGGGCGGCTCGACCAATATCTATACGACCAGCATCAATGGCGGCTCGCCGCTGCAGCTGACCTCGGGCACGGCGATCGATACCGGCCCGTCCTATTCGCCCGATGGCAGCCGGCTGGTGTTCGAGAGCGATCGTGGCGGCTCGCCACAGATCTACATGATGGGCGCAGGCGGGGGCACGCCGCAGCGCGTCAGCTTCGGCCAGGGCAGCTATTCCACCCCGGTCTGGGCGCCGACCGGCGATCTCATCGCCTTCACGCGGCAGTCGGGCGGCCAGTTCAATATCGGCATCATGAATGCCGACGGTTCGGGCGAGCGCATGCTCTATACCAGCTTTCACGCCGAGGGCCCGAGCTGGGCGCCCAATGGCCGGGTCATCATGTTCTTCCAGGATCCGGGCGGCAATGACGGCCCCAAGCTGATGAGCGTCGACATCTGGGGCCGTAACCTGCTGACCATCCCCACCGAGAGCTATGCCTCCGATCCGGCCTGGTCGGGCCTGCGGGCTTAATTCGACAGCCAGACCGTGCCCTCGTCAGCCGGGGGTACGGTCGGCATCACCCTTTTGCGCCAAGGGCTTAACCTTAACGGGTATTGCTCGGTCGCTGTGGCACCACGGCATCATCACAGAAAAGCCAGCATTCCCGCCACATTGGCGCCGTGATAGGCAATGATTAACCAAGCCAGCAAACCCGGCCTTAAGATTAAGTGCGGTAAATCCCAACCTTAAGATTATGCCTTTCAGGAGCCTATCCGTGGTCATCACCGCACCTTTCTCCACCGCATTGCGTGCCGCCGCCATGCTGCTTTTCGTCGTGGCGATCGCGGCCTGTTCGCGTACGCCCAACACGCTGCCGACCGGCGTGGGCAATCTCGGGCCTGGCGGTGGCGCTCCCGGCAGCCAGCAGGAATTTTTGGTGTCGGTCGGCGATCGCGTGTTCTT
>Ga0123337_10004606_pt1 | contig 13948 bp, 9 predicted proteins | sample frozenSSSSmetaG_FD_89792 | JGI IMG/M metagenome (GOLD analysis project Ga0123337, IMG submission 89792) | Glacier valley bacterial and archeal communities from Borup Fiord, Nunavut, Canada, to study Microbial Dark Matter (Phase II) -... | ecosystem: Environmental > Aquatic > Freshwater > Ice >... | reverse complement strand
CCTGTGCTTGTGCGCAGACCGCGGCGCTGCTGCTGATGTCGAAATCACCGAGGTATCCGACAGGCCTTGCGAACTCATCGGGCGAACTGGGGCGCAACTTTATACCGCATTTCACAGGCGGTGTTCAGGCGTGCCTGACGGATATAATCGGCAAGCCAGCCACCAATGACGAAGGCTTTCTGGATCACGCCTATCTTCCAAGCTTCATGCATGAGCGCAAACGCGATTACGCCAGGAGCTTCGGTGCGCAGTTTAATTATCAGAATCGCCGCGCGGTAGGGTGGGCGCGCACGCTCCCAGGTTTTGGCAAGAACTATAAGCAGGCGGTAAAAGACCGCTATCCGGCTTTCGTAACCTTTTCGCCCTACGGGGAGATGCTGCCCAATAAGGATTCTTACGTGGATCTGGATTACGACCGCAAGGATATGTTCGGCTTACCCACCGCACGGCGTCACGTGGTTTGGAAAGAGAACGATCACAAGATCTTCGCCGATATGAATCGCTGGTCGGTGGAGATACTGAAATCCGCGGGTGCTGAAATTCTCTCGGTGGGAAAAGAGCCCGCGACGAACCACGAAATCGGCGGCTGCCGCATGGGGTCAGATCCGCGCACTTCGGTAGTAGACAAATTCTGCCGAACGCACGACGTACCGAATCTGTATCTGGCGGATGCGAGTGTGTTTCCCTCTGCTTCTGAAAAGAATCCCACGCTGACCATCATGGCGTTAGCCGCCCGAACGGCCGATCATCTGGCCGGGCGTTTTCAAAAAGGAGAAATCTAAGTCATGGATTCCAGAAGAGATTCCCTTAAGATCATCGGGGCCATAGGCGCTACTTGCGCCTTTCCGTTCGGTGCCGATGAACTGTATGGCCAGCACATGCATGAGCAGGCGGGCCAGCCCACCGTTCCGGCGGCGGCTGGCCCGTTCACTCCCAAGTTCTTTACCGCGCATGAGTTGGCGGTGGTGTCCCGCATGGCGGGCTTGATTATTCCCGATACCGCGACGCCCGGTGCAGTGGCCGCTGGGGTTCCCAAGTATATCGATGGCGCTCTGGTGTTCAATGCTGAAATGCAGGTGCGTTATCGCGAGGGCGTGCCCGCGCTCGATCAGGCCGCGCGCAAAAAGTATGGCAAAGTCTTCCTGGAATTGACCGAGCCCGAACAGATTGAATTCCTGACGCCCCTTTGCGAGCGGAGCGACAGAATGGATACAAAACCGGCTGAGGTGGTGTTCTTTCGCGCCGTCAAATCCATGACCGCCGATGGATATTACACTTCGCAGATCGGCCTGGAAACGGAATTGGGCTACAAGGGAAATGTAGCGCTCGCGTCATTCCCCGGCTGCACGGAAGTGCACGAACACTAAAGACTTATACTGAAGGCTCCTTTCTATGATTACGTCAACTTCACTGCGGCCCGGGATGATCATCAAGTTCAATAACGAACTCTATTCGATCTTCAGCATGTCCCACCGCACCCCGGGCAACCTGCGCGGCTTCGTTCAAGTCCGCATGCGCATGCTCCGCAACGGCTCCATGGCCGACCACCGTTTTTCGTCCGATGACAAAGTGGAACGCGCCATCATGGAAGACCACGAATTCGAGTTTTTGTATGACGACGGCGAATTCTATTACTTCATGAACACCGAGAACTTCGAGCAGATGCATCTGACGAAGGAAATTCTTGGGGACGCGACAAACTATCTGACGCCTAACTTGCGTGTCGACATTGAGTTCTACGAAGGTAAGCCAATGGGAGTCGAGTTACCGGCGACCGTTGATATGACGGTTATGGAAACAGAGCCCGGCCTGAAGGGTTCTACCGTTTCCAACGTAACCAAGCCCGCGAAGATGGAAACCGGCTTGGTAGTGCAGGTTCCGCCGTTCATTACAGAAGGCGAGAAGATCCGCGTGAATACAGCGGAAGGCACTTACCAGGAACGCGCTTAAAGATCCTGCAGGCTGGCCAGAAGCGCTGGTTCTTCAGACGGAAACACGGTTCGCAAATCGATCCATAACTGGTTTTGCTGGATGCGGGCGATGACCGGTGGTGAACCGGCACGAAGTTTGCGCTCTGCTTCCACCGCATTTACGCTTGTAAGTGCAATCACGTAAGTCGGGAGCGTCTGTTCCGGTGTTGCTCCGCCGCCGGTTACGCTTTCCGCTTGCTGCACGGAAGCCCCCGGAAGTTGGGCGGCCAGGCTTTCGGCGCGAAGCCGGATTTCTTCAGCGGTCAGGCGCAGCATGTTCAGGGCAGGGAGGCTATCCCAATCTTCCAGTACCAAGGCCCGCAGGGTTCGCTCAAGAGCTTGCGTGATGAGCTTGTCGATGCGCAGGGCACGAAACATGGGGTTAGAGCGGAGGCGCTGCACCAGATCGGCATCACCGGCGAGCAGCCCCGCTTGTGGTCCACCGAGTAACTTGTCGCTGCTGAACGAAACAAGATTCACTCCCGCGCGGAGACTTTCCTGGACCAGCGGTTCTCGAATTCCATAGGCGGATAAGTCCACCAGGCATCCGCTTCCCAGATCTTCGTGCAGCGGGATTTTTGCTTGTTTCGCAAGACTCGCGAGTTCGACTAATGCAGGCTTCCCAGTGAACCCGCTCATGTGAAAATTGCTGGGATGAACGCGCAAAATCAAACGCGTGCGATCTGAAATTGCTTCCCGATAATCTTCAATGCGCGTCTTGTTCGTTGTTCCCACTTCCTTCAAAATCGCACCCGAACGGCGCATGATATCGGGGATGCGGAAGCCATCGCCAATCTCAATCAGCTCTCCGCGCGAGACGATCACTTCGCCTTCCGCCGCCAACTCATGCAACGCCAGGTAGAGGGCGGCTGCCCCGTTGTTCACCGCAATCGCGGACGCGTTTAAGAGATGAAATAATAATCCGGCAAGGTGCGTATCGCGCTTGCCGCGGCGTCCGGCGGCTATGTCGTATTCCAGATTGCTGTAGCCCGCAATCGACCGCATCTCACCAAGCGGCGCACGCCCCAGATTTGTGTGAAGCACAACGCCAGTCGCGTTGATCACTGGCCGCAACGAAGAATCCGCCCACCGAAAAAGAGCCTCCTCGACTTGTGCTTCCAGCGCTTGCGCCGGCACGCCATTTTTCCGGGCGGTGGATAAAGTCCTCCGAATTTCACTCACCACCAGATCATGCGGGAAGCGGAGCGCCGGTGCACTCAGCCGCTCCAGAATCTGGTGCACGGAAGGAAGACCGCGAAAGTTGGTGGACGTATCCGGCAAGTTCCGATGCTAGCGGCTTGAGAGTGAAGGGCGCAACGTGCAAGGCTGGGAACGGCTAGAGCGTTAGCGAAAACGGATTCGTTCGGGACTGTTTCGATTTCGAGATCCTTGCCGTTAAGAGGCTGGTTTTCCTGCTAGAGACCGCAGCTTGTGGAAGCAGCCTACAAGGTTTACACTGAAGGTATTCGGGGCGTAGCGCAGTCTGGTAGCGCGCCTGGTTCGGGACCAGGAGGCCGGAGGTTCGAATCCTCTCGCCCCGACCAATCAAATCCTTTCCAGACGGGACATAAGCAACAAGTTATTACAGGGCATAGGCAGATGCTTTTGGCTTGTAGCGGCACTGGTTTGACACCATATAATTGTTCTGAATGACCACGACGCGTCGTGATTTTCTGCTTGCCGCCGGTGTCGCCCTGCCCCTGCTCGGTGCCCCCGCGGAAAGCGGACGAGCCCTGTTCGAAGAGGTTGAGCCATCTCAGAGTGGGATATCGTGGGTTCATGAGAACGCACGGTCCGACGAGCGTTTCCTGCCCGAGACCATGGGCCCGGGAGTCGCGTTTCTCGATTACGATCGCGATGGCTGGATGGATATTTTTCTGGTCAACAGCGGTCCTTCGGATTTTTGGAATCCGAAGGTGCCGGTGCGCAACGCACTGTACCACAACAATCGCAACGGCACTTTTACCGACGTCACCGCTAAAGCGGGGCTTGCGGGGGGCTCATTCGGCATGGGCGCCGCTGTCGGCGATTTCGATAACGATGGTTATCCCGATATCTTCGTCACAGCCTACGGGCGCCCCTATCTTTACAAAAACAACGGCAACGGCACCTTCACAGACGTAAGTGAAAAGGCGGGCCTTGGGCCAGCCGTGTTTCGCGGCCATTGGACCACCAGCGCCGTGTGGTTCGATTTCGATAACGATGGCCGGCTGGACCTCTTCGTCTGCAGTTTTGTCGACTACGGCGATAAAACGCACTTCTCGTGCGGGGGAAATAAAATGGGACGACATTTCTACTGCGTTCCGCGCGTGTTTAACGGGACCGCCAGCTTGCTCTTTCACAACAACGGCGATGGAACTTTCACGGAGGTGGGGCAAGGAACCGATATCGCCAAATCGATGGGCAAAGCGCTGGGCGTGGTGGCGACCGATATCAACAATGACGGCCGTATGGATCTTTTTGTCGCAAACGACACGGTGCAAAATTTCCTGTTTATGAATCGCGGTCCCGACGCCTCGGGCAAAACGCGTTGGGAAGAAGTCGCGCTTGCAGCGGAAGTCGGCTTTAGCGACAACGGCCAGGCGCGTTCAGGAATGGGCGTCGATGCGGCCGATATCGACGGTGACGGGTGGCAGGATTTGTTCGTGGCCAATGTCGATCAGGAGATGTTCTCGGTATATAGGAACAACCATAACGAGACCTTCACCGATGTGGCCCACAAAGGCGATGTGGCTCAATCGACGCGCCTGCTGAGCGGCTGGGGGCTGAAATTTTTCGATTACGATAACGATGGCCGTGTGGATCTGATCCTTGCCAATGGCCATCCGGACGACATGATCGACAATTACTCGCAGCAGGTGAAGTATCGCGAACCTCTGCTGCTGTTCCGCAACGAAGGGGGTGTGCCGCCGAAGTTGCGAAATATCAGCTCAACCTCGGGCCCGGTATTCAGCAAGTCTTTTCCAGCGCGAGGCCTTGCTCTAGGCGACTTTAACAATGACGGCCTAGCCGACGTGCTGGTGGGTAATAACGGCGGAGCGCCACTGCTGCTGCGAAACAATTGCCCTGCAGGAAACCACTGGCTTGGGCTGAAGCTGGAAGGCACAAAATGTAACCGCGACGCAATCGGCGCGAAAATTATCTGGTCGGCCGGGGGCGTGGTGCGCTCGCGATTGAAGAACAACGGCGGTAGCTATCTTTCGTCACACGACCCGCGAGAGATCCTGGGAATGGGCAGTGCTTCAAAACTTGACTGGTTGGAGATTCGCTGGCCTCTGCCGAGCGGCGCGGTGCAGCGGCTGACGGACCTTCCGCTGGACCGTTATATGACAGTCACTGAGAAAAGCTAGATGCTTCTCCTGCTGCTTCTGTTGCTCGCGCCGGCTTCGCCCGATGCATTGTGGAATCGTGGGACTCAACTTTACGACCGTAACCAATTCCGGGAATCTGAAGCCACGTTCCTGAAGTTTGTTGCCATCGAGCCCAAAGCGGCGGCTGGCTGGGCCTTTCTGGGCCTTTGCGAGTTCGAGAACCGGGCGTACCCGAATTCTCTGACCCATCTGCAGCGTGCATTGCGAATCGGCCTTCCCGAAGCGGAGCCGCTATCCAAAGTTACGCGCTATCACGCGGCTCTTGTTTTGACGCTGCTAGGCCACTTTGAAAGTGCCGTGCAGTTGTTCGGTCAACTTGCGGTGCTTGACGCCGGGGACCGTGAAACCGTGATCGCGACCGGTCTCGCGGGACTTCGGCTTCCGCTGTTACCGTCCGCGCTGCCGGCTGGCAAAGAGGAGTTCGCGTTCGATGTCGGCCACGCTATGCGCGAAACTTCAGCACGGCGAGCGGCCAGTGGAAAGACGGAGTTCGAATCACTCCTTACGCGATATCCTGACGCCCCGGAACTGCATTACCTATTCGGCGAATCGCTGCTGAATGCCGATCCGGATCAAGCTCTCGTTCAATGGAAGCGTGAGATTGAGATCTCGCCAAAGCATGTTCATGCACGCCTGCAGATTGCCTTCGAATACCTGAAGCGCGGCGATTCCGAAGCTGCGGCGATTTACGCCCGGGAAGCAGCCTCTATCGACCCAGAATCGTTTGCCGCTCATAATGCCCTGGGCCGAAGCCTGGTAAATTCCGGCGAAGTGGAGCAGGGAGTTAGCGAACTTGAAAGAGCGCGCGATCTGGCCCCGAACAGTCCTGAAACCAGAATCGCTCTCGCTTCGGCCTATGCGAAAATCGGCCGGCCGAACGATGCTAAACGGGAACGGGAAGAATTCGTCCGGCTTCGCAACCAACGTTAGTTCGGAACTTTGCCGCCCGGCCGCGCGATTCGTATCCAGTGATCGGTGAACTTGTTGTGCGCCTGTGCAAGCTCCACCTTGGGCATGTGGCAACTGGCGCAATCCGATTTCGCAACAGGGCAGAGTTTCGCGCGCGCTTTGCCGCCCGGCTGGTGGCAGGCCTCGCAACGTGAATCGAAGCTGGTCAGCACGCGCGCCGGCGCATCGTCGTGAGGGTTGTGGCAGGTGGTGCAGCGGATTCGAGAGTCAGCGGCGTCGTAGCATTTGCTGTTCACCAGCCGGTAAGGCTGAAAACGAACGTTCGAAATATTATGCGGCCCCTCCGATGCGATGGTCGCCCAGGTGCGGTGACATTGCCCGCAATAGTCCGCGGTTTCCTCGCTCGACATGGTACTGAGCTTCTTCGGAACGATGCCTCGCGTGACATGATTCGGGGCATCCTGGTGGCAGCGTTCGCACTGAATGCCCGGCGTGAGCGCTTCCACTTTAAGATTGCCACCCGCAACGGCCCCGGTAGCGTGGCAATTGAAGCATTCCTCGGCACCTTTCTTCGACATTTCGCGCCCGATTGCTTCATTCAGATTGCGCGGAACACCGGGCTGCGCGCCAACGGTGAGATCGAGGTTGCCGGTCTGGCGGTAATAGCTGACGCGGCCTTCGTACCATACGCCGTTGCGGTTTAGCAGGTAAGTCTGGCCTGCCGCGCCGAGCCCGAAAGCCCAAGCGATGGGAGAGGAGAATTCTTCCTTGCCATCGGTCACACTGTAGACGCTTTGAGTGCCGCTCCGTTTGATGCTGTAGGAATAAGGGCCCTGCTGAAAATGAAGATCAGGATGGCTACGGAGAATGTCGGCCTGCTCCGCTGTGCTAAGCGCGTGCGCCATGGCGGTCAGCCCCTGAGTTCGGCTTTCCTTCGGATGACAACTCGCGCAGTTGGTATTTGCGGAATGCTGCGCGAACGCCGCGCATGCGGCGAACAGTAACAGAATGGCCGGCTTCAATGCGCCGCGTCCCGCACGCGGAGGAATGCCTCACGCTCATGCGCGGCATCCGCCGGGCGCCCCAGCTTCGCGTAAACCGACGCCAGGCTGATGTGGGGCTGGGGATCGGTTGGGTCCAGATCTCTCGCCTTCTCCAGCTCTCGCGCGCCTTCGGCCAGATCACCTTTTTCCGCAAGCAGGCGGCCGAACAGCGCGTGTGAAGCAACAGAATCGGGAAGAGCGGTCAGTAGCCGTTTTGCGTAGGGCAATCCTTGAGCAGGATCGCCGCGGCGCAGATACTCTGCCGCAAGTGCACTCAGGGCACCGGCGTGATCGGAGGAGTTCGCCAGTTCCGCCGTAAACTCCGCTACCGCGCGATCCGGATCGTTTGCGAGCAGGAAACTGCCGTATAAATAATGAACGCCGTGCGCCGCCGGATAGCGGGACACCAGAGTTTCCATCTGCTTGCCCGCGGCGGCGGCATCATGGCGACCGGCTAGCCAGAACGCTTTACCGGCAAAATAAACGAGTTCACGATCCTGGGACGGAACGTCTTCAGGGAACGCAGGTTTCCACAAAGCGGCAGTCCCCGCGAGCTGAAGGTAGGGGGGGCTCTCCGGGGCGGTCTCCGCCAACTGAACGATAAGTGCCAGCGCACGCTCGAACATGCCGGCCCGGGTGTACAGCCGTGCCAGATGATATCGCGCGGTTTTCGTAAGCGCATCGTTCCCGGCGCCGAGTTCCATACCTCGACTGAGGTGATCGAGCGCGGGTTCGAGGTCTTTCAGGCCGACGTCGCAGAGACCCAGCATGGTTAACGCGGGGCCTGCTTTGGGAGCGAGTTGGCTTAGACGGCCGAAAGCATCGCGGCACTGCGGGTACCTGTCTTTCGCATATTCCAGATTGCCGAGAGCCCACCAGCCCTCCTGCCACGAAGGGTTCACCTTCAGGGCCTTCTGATACAACACGGTTGCATCCGGGCTGCCGCTCTTGCGTGCGGTTTCCGCCGCGTCGCGGAGCTGAGAGGAAGGGATGGCCATCAGCAAGACGAACAGGGCGTTAAGGATCACGGTGCGGCGCTCCCCGGGGACTGCGCTCCGGGCTGCTTCTGCTGCGTCTCCGCATTCAGCTTGCGCACAATTTCGCGTTCGCGATCTCCATCTTCTTTGCGCTTTAGCCGGTAATAAACCGTGGCGAGTGACACATGGGCTTCTGTAAAGCCGGGCTCGTCATGCACTAGCGCTTCGAGAGTGGCACGAGCTTTCTCAGCCCGGCTCTCCGAAAGATCGATGGCAGCCATTTGATAGCGAACGCCGGCGTCACCGGGGCGCAGCCGAATGGCGCGATTTAGATAGGCCAGAGCATCCGCGTAAGACTGATCCTGACGCAGCAGGCCCGCGAGTTGTAGGCAGGCATTGAAATCGTTTGGGTCAAGTTCCAGCGCCCGCCGGAACTCCCGTGCAGCCGATGCTGAATCGCCGGTCCGCATCCGGACGACACCCATTTCGGTGTGCGCTTCCGCGAGGGCCGGATTCATCTGAATGGCTATCGCGAGGTCGTCAGTTGCACCTGTTAGATCGTTGGCCATTAGTTTGGCACTGGCCATCAAAATTCGGGCTTCGGCACTGCCTGAGTCTTTCAAGATATCGTTGAGCCAAAACTTGGCGCGCTCCTGGTTGCCATCGCGAAGCAACGCCATTCCCATAAGGTAAGCAATCGCTTTATCCGTATTATCGATTCTGCCCATTGCGTCCACAAGCGCAATCACCTTTTTGTTCTCGCCCAAGTGAAGGCCAACGTCGGCAAGAAGTAGAATCGCCTGGTGATTTTCGGGCTCGGCCTGGTGAACCTTTTCGAATTGCTCGAAAGCCTCCTGCATCCGTCCGGTCTTGTACCACGCCAGACCAAGGTTCATGCGCACAGGCACGTTGCCCGGATCTGAATCGAGCGCCATACTGTATTCGCCAATGGCTTCATCGAAACGCTGTTCATGGGCAAGAGCAGCGCCTAAGTTCGATCGAACGCGTCCCATTTCGGGATGCCGTCGCAGGAAGTTCTGGTAGGCGGGAATCGCGCCGGCATAGTCACCTGCCTGGTGCATGCGGACGGCGGTATTCAGTTCCTCTGCATCGGGATTGTTTTGGGCGGCGAGTGAATAGACCAGCGCGGCGAAGAGAATAGAAAGACGGAGCATGCTACCCGGTCAGCAAATAAATTACGATTATCGCGCAGCAAAAGGGCAGGCGTAAAGCCTGCCCTTTTGCGCCGAGTTTAGACTAGCCAGCTTAGAAGTTAAACTTCAGAGCAAGTTGAATGATGCGGTGTCCGGTTTGCCAGTTGGCGTAGCCGAACTTTTGGTTGGAGAGCTTGCCATTGGCGTCGAACGACAGGTTCAGGTTCGTATCGCCGTTGACAAACGAAGTGAGCGGATGGTTGAGGAAGTTATACGCCGACACGCGGAACTGGAGCGTTTGCTTATCGTGCCTTTCGCTGAGCTTGAAGTCTTTGAACAGCGTAAGGTCATTGTTAAAGAACGCCGGTCCTTTGATGTACGGCATAATGAACGCGCCGTTGTGTCCGGGCGTGGGTAGCGCAAAGCAGTTCCCATTAATGAACTGGTTGGGTTGAAGGTTCTTGCGTGGGTCGCACGTAATCACGGGCTGAATCGATATTTCAGGTGAGCCGTTAATCAGCAGGGGGCTTGCGCCAGTGGAATTGGTCAAAACGGTTCCGTCAGGCAGTGTGGTACCGGCGGGCAGCGTACCGGCGAGGCTAAAGTTAGACGAATTCACCGATTGCAAGTTAATCCCGCTTTGGAACTGCGTGATGCCGGATATCCTCCACCCATTGACTGCGGCGCCAACCATTCGATATTGCGTTTGCAAACGCGGCGTTTCGATCACATACGCGATGTTGAAAATATGCGTGCGGTCGTTGGGGAGGGTTCCATAGTTGTTAGCAAGGTTCAACGGATCACCGGTGGAAGAGCCGCTTTCACCACGGATTCCCAATGCCTTGCTGAACGTATAGTTAATCAGGTAATTTACGCGACCGGATTGCTTGTTCCAACTGGCTTGCAAACTGTTGTAGTTGGAGTACATCTTGTGATTAATGACCTTGATGGTCTGGTAATTCGAGAAGGGACGAAGAGCGTCGGTAACGCCAGAGTCGGGCGATGTTCCGTTGGCGCCGAAGAAGCCGGGGATCTTAAACACGGTGCCGTACTGAAGATCGTTGATCTGCCCGAAACCATTGTTCCAGTTGCTCAGGTAATCGCTCTTATTACCCACATAGGCGATCTCGAAAAGCGAGGAGAACGGCAGCCTCTGCGAAATCGTAAAGCTGTAGCTCTGCGTTCGCGGTTGCTGATCGTCGCGCCGGTCCAGGACATTGATCCCACCGGGACGCACGAAGGCGGCGGATATGTTCCCGATATCCCCGAAGGTTACATTGTTTGCGGTGTAGCTGAACACACCCTGAGAGGCGTTCAGCGCGCTGGCCTGCACATTCTGTTCGTCGTGGAAGTGATACGAACCGTAACCGCCGCGGAGAACGGTCTTTGAGGTGCCGAAGACATCCCACGCGAAACCGAAGCGGGGAGCGATGAACAGAGCGCGGCTGGGGGAGCCGGAAAGCGGAACGCTAGGATCGATTTTGTGCCAGCGGACGCCTGTGAGATCGGAAGGTGCGGCATTGGCCTGGTACTTGGACGCATCGAAGATGGCCAGTCCAGCACCCCGGTCGTCTACCCATGGGCCGAAGTGCGATAAACGCACCCCATAATCCAAGGTCAACCTCTTGGTTACCTTCCAGGAATCCTGGCCGTAAAACTCAATCGGCTGATAGTGCATGACGATCAGAACATCTTTGTTGGTCTGGGAGTATTGGGCCAGATTGCCGGTCAGCAGGTCAGCATAAGCATTGCCAGTGGAATTACCACCCCACGTAGCGAGGATCAGCTGGCCGTTGGCGTTGTTGCTGGAGGGCTGGTCATTGCTGGTTCGCTCCCAGTAAAAGCCACCCTTGGTGGTGTGAGTTCCCCAAACCTTGGAGAGGTTATCTGCCAAGGTGGGAAGTTTTTTCTTGGCATACAGAGATCCGGTCAATTGGAAGCCGCTGGGCTGGATGATGTTCGCCACGCCGCCGCCCCAACCGGTGATACTGGGAAGTTCTTTCGTGTTGGTGCCGAAGATGTCCTTGAAGCTTGTGCCCAGGTTCGCCGGATCCACTTTGCTTGGATTTTCAAACGAATTGGGTAGATCGAGCAGGGTGTAGGTGAAGATCAGCTCGTTGGTCATCGTCGGGCTGAACACCTTGGTCAGGTTTGTGGAAATGGAATCGGAGAGATTCGCTGCAATAAGACGCGAAGGTCCGGGAACCGTGGGAGACGGTCTCCACCAGAGGGTATCGGTGTAGTACGCGGTATCGCGCTGCCGGTTGTAGCTGAAGAAGAGCTTGGTGTTTTCATTGATGGCCCAATCCGCCCGGGGCCTGAACTGGTAAGCGTTTTGCGGCTTGGTGGAGACCTGTACATAGTTATATCCGCCGTTGGTGGCCGGGTTCGCGTTCGGAAGCGGATACAGATTCAAGAGAGCTTTGCCGATGGGGCTTATGGAACTGGCCGGGACGATACCGCCCGGGAAGTTGGGGGCGTTCGACACCTGGTAACCGATACTGCCGCCCTTAGGCTGCAAGGCATCGAGCGAATCCTGGTTGAAATCGCCACGTCGCATGGCGGCGGTGGGAACGAAAGCCTGATAAAGACCGTTATCCACGGTCTGTTTGTAATACTCGTACGCCACAAAAAAGAACAGTTTGTCGCGGCCATGGTTGAATCGCGTGCCTGGTATCATCACCGGGCCGCCGATGTTACCGCCAGGATATAAATAGCGGGTACCGGGACGCGGGGCGACCTGCTGTCCGGTGGCTGGATTGATGCCCTGCAAATTGTTCAGGGCGTCGTTCGCATTAAAAATGGTATCGCGGGCATATAAGTAAGCCTGACCATGGAATGCGTTGCCGCCTGATTTGCCAACGGCGGAGATCACGATTGGACCCTTCTGCGAATCGGCGCCAAAGTTTGATGTAGAGACCTTCAGCTCCTGCGTCATATCGACGTTGGTATCTACAGCCTGGCCGCAGTTGCAGCCCGGGTCGATGATGTGGGCGCCGTCCGAGGTGATGTCGAGAGCGCCGGTCCGCTGGCCATTCGCAGAAAAACTTCCGATGGGACCGCTGCCTGTTCCGTGTGTTTCGCCCGTGTACGAGGCACCGTTTTGCACTCCACCGGTGATTGCCATGCCCGGCAGAATCTTAATGAACTCCGCCGCGTTGCTGCCAACGATGGCGATGGTCTGCAGTTGGCGCTCGCTAATGACTGAAGACTTTTCACCGGAATCCACCGGCGTAACTTCAGATGCCGTGCCGGTCACCTCTATGGTGTCTGTCGGCGACCCGACCTCGAGCGAGATATTACTTAGGTTACGCTTGTCGCCTGAATTGAAGACGATGCCTTTCTCTTCCCACATCTTGAAGCCTGGCACCTGTATCGTCACCGCATACCTGCCAGGCTGGATCGCTGAGACGGTGAAATAGCCTTCGCCATTGCTGACAGTTCGGCGGGTGTCACCGGTTGAATCACTCTTTAATATGACTGTGGCATTGGGAACGACCGATCCAGAGGCGTCGGAAACAGTTCCGGTTAGCGCTGCAGAAACGTTTTGCGCTTCCATCGGAGCCGTGGATAGGACAGCGATGGCAAGCAATGCGGCTAGTCCGAACCGCTTTAAGTTGGTGCCTGTTTTCAAGAGTCTTAACTTCGAGAGTCTTAACATGGACTGCATCTCCTACTCGGGAATTTTATTTGGACAGGAAAAATCAGAGCCCCCTGCCAGTAGAGGAATCATATTAGAGACGATCTAGAGCGTCTAGTTAATCTCCGTTACGCTACAAAATAATGCATCAAACCTTAAACCCTTTATTTTCATGTACGTACGTGACGTTACATGTTCATTAGAAAAGTTTTTTGTTACACTGTAACCAAATATCGCTTATGGCCGGAGTAATTTCGCCTGTTGTTTTATCGCGCCAGCAGGAAGAGCGCACGCTCGCCGAGGTGCTGGGGTCTGCGGCGTTTCATCGCTCCGCGCGAATGGAAAAGCTGCTTTCGTATCTGTGCGCTGAGTACTTTAGGGGCCATTCGGATGTCACCGAATACAAAATTGGAGTTGACGCTCTTGGCCGTCGAGAGAGTTTCGACCCGTCGACCGACGCTATTGTGCGGGTGGAACTCCACCGTCTAAGGCGCAAGCTCCGCGAATACCACGAAGGTGAAGGATCAAGTAGCCTGGTACAGCTTGAGATCCCGGCCGGTACCTACATTCCGGCGTTTTCCACAGTGCGCCGGGCACCCGAAGAAACACTCGAGAAAGCCAGTTCTTCTGTTGTTTCAGTAGAAGTACCGGTGGCACCGCCTGCGGAAATGGCTTTAACTGTTGTGCCTGTATCCATTTCAGCCGACCGTTGGAGGAAGCCGGTGCTCTTGGCTGCGGCAATTCTTGTGGTGGCCGCGTCGGCCTTTGCCGCCTACATTTCCTACGGGCGATCGAAGGCTACCACCCCGGTCTTCAGCGCGTTTGCCGCAACAACGCCACAACGTATCGCAGCTTTTCCGGGGGGCAATGCCATTCGGATTCTT